>Ga0302170_10000030_pt1 | contig 45810 bp, 25 predicted proteins | sample I_Fen_N2_1_FD_193492 | JGI IMG/M metagenome (GOLD analysis project Ga0302170, IMG submission 193492) | Peat permafrost microbial communities from Stordalen Mire near Abisko, Sweden - I_Fen_N2_1 | ecosystem: Environmental > Terrestrial > Soil > Wetlands > Permafrost | place: Sweden: Abisko...
TCATACGAATATGCTATCTTTGTCGCCGAAATGATACGGTTTAAACATTACACCCAGCCCTTTTGTGCGCTAGTACAACGTGAACTCATCGCTTTCTTCGCCTCATCAGTTGGAATTATAAGTCTGGCTCTCTGGCTTATAGCATTAGGTGCCATGCTATGGATTTTTCCGGGTGAATACAATATTTTAGAAGGAGGAGAAGCTACTCTAAGACCGCTTTTCACCCTCGCCCCAATGCTATTCGTGCTACTCATTCCAGCTCTCACCATGCGTACCATGGCTGATGACACACGTATGGGCATGCACGAAGTTTTAAGTGTACAACCTTTGCCAAGCCTCACACTCGTTTTAGCCAAATTTACAGCCGCATGGAGTTGTGCCCTGGTAGCACTCCTTCCCACCTTACTTTATATATACCCACTCCACCATCTTTCTCTATCGGGCTTTGATGTAGGTGAAATTATAGGAGGTTATTGTGCACTCGCCTTACTTGCGGCCACAATGGCTGCAATAGGCCTTTTTTCTTCAGCAATTACACGCCATCCACTTACTTCCTACCTGCTAGCAAGTATGTTATGTTTCACCAGCTACTTCGGTTTTTCACTCATCGCTTCGCTTACCAACCAAGGAGCCTTGCATAATACATGGGCAGGATTTGGATTACAAGAACACTTCGAACCCATGACCCATGGAGTGCTTTACAGTGTAGATATAGCTTTCTTTATCGGGCAGCTCTTCCTTTTTCTTGTTCTTACTTTACAAATTACCCAACATCCCTTACGGACAAAGGCTCTACGTTACAAACGATTAATACGACAAACAGGAATCGCACTCTTTGTTCTCATTCTTCTCTACATTGCACCTATTATTCGCCTTGATCTTACTGCAGAAGGGCGATATACCCTTTCCTCACAAAGCATACAATTATTAAAAGAAGTCGATCAAAAGCAACTTTTACACTCGCCCAATGAAGGCGGAAAAGTAGCTCCTCTAGAAGTTCAATTATACCTCAACGGACCTCTAAATCCGGCATTCGATCGACTTCGTACCGCCTTTATCGATTTGCTTTACGAACTTGCGAACCATCTTTCAACCCCATTATCACTAACCTTTGTCGATCCCGCTTCCGCCCCTACTCTCAAAGCGCAGCAAATAGCTTACGAATCACTTAATAAACGTGGCATTCGTGGCCTTTCGGTAGCTCAGCACGAAGCCGGAGGACGTATCACCCAACAGCTTGTATATCCGTGGGCTACGCTCATTCAAAACGGTGATACAATCCCCATTCCCTTATTGCAACAATCAATCGACAAAACACCGCAAGAAGCATTACAAAGTTCTATCGAGTCACTCGAATATCAATTTATGGATGCTCTTCGTGTGCTTACCTTAAACCATCCCAAACGAATCGCTTTCATTGAAGGACATGGCGAAACAGAAGATGTATATTTGCAAGAAACTTTAAATACACTTAGCCGCTACTATACCATCGATCGAGGCCCTTTGCTCGGAGGCCCACTAGCCCCTTATTCCGCACTCCTAATTACCGACCCACAAACACCATTCACAGAAAGTGAAAAGTTTGCACTCGACCAGTATTTAATGCAAGGCGGAAGTGTGTTATTACTCACCGGAGGAACTACCTATCGCAAAGAAGTATTTACCACCACAGGCGAATCGCCCACACTTAAAAAAGAGCTCAACCTCGACGATCTTCTTTTCACTTACGGAGTTCGTATCAATCCGATTACTCTACAAGATTTGCAATGCCGCAGCATCAAGCTCACCAGTACACGCCCCGGCGCCAGTGAAACGAATATTTTACCTTGGTTTTTTGCTCCATTATTACTGCCGACAGCCAACTCCAGCGAATCCTCTTTCCAGTTTAAAGGAATCTCTCCTTTAAAAGCAGAGTATGTAAGTCCCATAAGCCTCATCAATCCCCATGAAGGAGTTCGTCAAGTTCCATTACTTAGCACCTCCAATGCCACACATAGCTTGCCCGTTCCCGAAGCAATCTCACTACGATATGTAGAAATGCCTGCTAACGATCGTTATTTTAACGAGCCTGCTCAATTAGTAGGTGCACTTGTAGAAGGAACACTACCTTCAGTCTACGCACATCGCCAGATACCCGAAGGTATAAAAGCACTTCCTCAAAGAGTGCTTAACCAAGCAAATTCAAGATCCCGCCTAATAGTAGTCGGCTGCGGTAACTTGTTAAGCAACGAATATCAAAACACAGGTCGTTCCACCGAGATGGTACCTTTAGGCTACGATGAAATAGCACATACCCAGCTAGGCAATCGCGGCTTCTTAATACAAACCATCACTTACCTCACTCACGACGAAGTCTGGTTAAAACTATTACAAAAAGGAGTGCATCCACATCCTTTGGCCACATTCAGCACCAATCAGGAACGTTTTACTTGGCAAAGTATTGCAGTCGGTGCTCCACTCATTTTACTGCTCTTCTTACCCCTTTATCAGCTACGCAGAAATTATCGCCACAAAGCACACTAAGCCCATTTCAAGGTACTTCACAGTATTAATATACTTTTTTAAGAAAAAAAATAGCTCGGTAAGTTTTCAGATTGATGAAAAAGCTGTATCTTTGCAGTGCAAAAAATAAGAACTTATATTTTCACTAATAATAAAGCACAAAGTTATGACTTATTCACAAGAAGTGGAACACATGTGTGTGGTAACAAAAGGTCCAAATCATGGATCTGCCCCCATCCCCGAAGAGGGCAAATGGGTAAAATCTAAAGAGATCGTAGACATTTCTGGTCTTACTCATGGTATTGGTTGGTGTGCTCCTCAACAGGGTGCATGTAAATTGACACTTAACGTAAAAAAAGGTATTATTCAAGAAGCGCTTATCGAAACAATCGGTTGCTCTGGTATGACTCACTCAGCTGCTATGGCTTCAGAGATTCTTCCCGGTAAAACTATTTTGGAAGCATTGAACACCGACCTTGTATGTGATGCAATCAATACAGCAATGCGTGAACTATTCTTGCAAATTGTATACGGACGTACTCAATCAGCTTTCTCAGAAGGCGGTCTACCTATCGGTGCCGGTCTTGAGGATTTGGGTAAAGGTCTTCGTAGTCAAGTAGGTACTCTTTATGGTACTTTGGCAAAAGGTCCTCGTTATTTGGAGATGGCAGAAGGTTATATCAAAACTCTTGCACTCGACGAAAACGGCGAAATCTGCGGATACGAATTCGTTCACATGGGTAAATTCATGGACGAAATTAAAAAAGGAACCGATGCAAACGAAGCATTGAAGAAGGTTACAGGTACTTATGGCCGCTTCACAGCAGAAACCGGTGCAGTGAAATTCATTGATCCACGTCACGCTTAATTATAAGGAGGAATAAATATTATGGCATTATTTGAAAGTTACGAACGCCGCATAGACAAAGTCAATGCAGTGCTAAACGCAAACGGAATCGCTAGTATCGACGAAGCAAAAGCTATCTGCGACGCTGCTGGTATTGACCCTTATAAGACTTGTGAAGAGACTCAACCTATCTGTTTCGAGAACGCAAAGTGGGCTTACGTAGTAGGTGCTGCTATCGCTATCAAAAAAGGTTGCAAAGTAGCTGCTGATGCAGCTGAAGCTATCGGTATCGGTTTGCAATCGTTCTGCATCCCAGGATCTGTAGCTGAAGATCGTAAAGTAGGTATCGGCCACGGTAACCTTGCTGCTCGTCTACTTCGTGAAGAGACCAAATGTTTCGCTTTCCTAGCTGGTCACGAGTCATTCGCTGCCGCTGAAGGTGCAATCAAAATCGCTGCAAAAGCTGACAAAGTTCGTAAAGAGCCACTTCGTTGTATCTTGAACGGTCTTGGAAAAGACGCTGCACAGATCATCTCACGTATCAATGGCTTTACTTACGTACAAACTCAATTCGACTACTATACATCTGAGTTGAAAGTAGTTCGCGAAATCGCTTACTCTAACGGTGCTCGTGCAAAAGTAAAATGCTACGGTGCTGACGACGTTCGCGAAGGTGTAGCTATCATGCATAAAGAAGGTGTAGACGTATCTATCACCGGTAACTCTACCAACCCTACTCGTTTCCAACACCCAGTTGCCGGAACTTACAAGAAGGAATGTTTGGAGCAAGGTAAGAAATATTTCTCAGTTGCTTCAGGTGGCGGTACAGGTCGTACTCTTCACCCCGATAACATGGGTGCCGGTCCTGCTTCTTATGGTATGACAGACACAATGGGTCGTATGCACTCAGACGCTCAATTCGCTGGTTCTTCTTCAGTTCCTGCACACGTTGAGATGATGGGTTTCCTAGGTATTGGCAACAACCCAATGGTAGGTGTAACTGTAGCTGTAGCTGTAGACGTAGCTCAATCTTACAACAAGTAAGTTTAGAACTTAATTATAATAGATCCCTGTAGTCCAAAAGATTACGGGGATTTTTGCGTTTAAATAAATGGTGATCTCCCCACTCTATTTTCTTTCTTCACTAGCTAGGCATTAAAGTTATTCAAAGAGTACAGTTGATCACTATTCCCTATTTTCAGTTTTCATAAATGGAAAAAATGCAGAAAAAAGCAAAGTAAGAAATAGAAGAATTAAATGGAAAAACAGTTGAAAAAGAAGCCGTTTTGTGACTTATACGCGGCCGTTTTTCGTTTTTTACAAAACGGCCGCAAAAATCGAATCAATCAACTAATTTATAGATAGATATATTCCTATTTTAGGATTATTCTTTCATTTTCTTCAATAGCAAATCCTCGCTCAATAGCCTTATTTATACCTCGCTGCATAGAAGACTCAACAATCTTTCCTAAACGAGCATAGCTAAACAAACGTGCTGTCTCTCGAATTAAATCTTCTCGAGATAAACTAATCTGTGCTTCCAAAACTTCTTTTACAGCAACGCTAATCTCCTCTGGAGCTATATCCGAAGCTGTTACCATAGATGCACGATAATTCATATACTCCAAAGGATTTTGTTCTTCTTTCCAAAAGAAATATCCTTTGTCAAATCCTGTTTGTTTGAGATTCATTCGAGAAAAAATACGGCTAAAATGTTCATCTATACGGCTTCCAATTCGTGATATTCCCCACATAGAAAGTACCCTGCGACATAATTGATCCCTACTTATTGGAGCCTCACAAACCATAACCTTCGAGATTTGCTCCATAACCAGATTCTCCCACTGAGGAGATATGAACTCATCAGCACTAATACCACAAATCTCAAGATTTGTAACAGTATATTCTATCTTATAATTCGAGATTAAAGCCCTCTTTTCATTTGGAAGGATATAATCTTCTTTCAATGATTCATTTACAATAACGAGCTCAGATACGACAATCGACTCTTCTGCAATAGATATAGCCGGAGTCTCTTTAATTGCGGCAATAATATCAGCTATTACCTTATCCTCATTTTCAATCCAGTCCATGGTCCATACTCGATGAATATTCCATCCTAAGAGGTGTAATACATCTTGCTGAATAATTTCTCTATCTCGAACTGTTTTCGCGGTTCTGTATATTTCCCCATCACAAAGAATTCCTAATATATATTCAGACTTTTTATTTGCATTTACTACGCCAATATCAACTCTATAGCCAGAGCAACCAACATTAGTATGAACTTCATAACCTTTTTCTTTAATTTTGTCAGCTATAATATCCACTAATGTTTTTCCATTATGCTTATTCGTATTAGCACTAGCTATCATAGCATTTTTGCCTTTCTCTGCATACTCAAGAAAGGCTTTAAGTCCCGCTACACCTTCGGCAGAGGTGCGAGACAAATTTATCTGATCAGCTCGAAGAGTTGAAAAAACCTTCATCTCATATCTTGCTCGGGATACTGCAACATTCAACCTTCTCCAACCTCCTTCACGATTTAGTGGGCCGAAATTCAAACTCACCTTACCATCTTTATCAGGCCCATAACCAACTGAAAACAGTATCACATCACGTTCATCTCCCTGTACATTCTCAAGGTTTTTGACAAAAATTGGTTCTGCTGAATCTAAAGCAATAGATTCAAGTTCTGGATTCTTACTAAATGCCTCTGTCAGCAAATCGTCTATTAAAGTCTGCTGCACAGAACTAAATGTTACAACACCAATACTTCGCTTAGACAGTTCATTATCTGCAAGACGATTTAATATCTCATTTACCACAGCTTCGCCTTCTGCTCTATTTTGGCGACTTTTACCCTTATCATAAAATCCAGCAACGAGCTGATAGGTAACCTTGCTCTTTATATCGTCTGGAGACGGGAACGTCAGCAACTTATTTTCATAATATTGAGAATTACTAAAAGCAATTAAACTCTCGTGCTTACTGCGATAGTGCCATAAAAGATGTTTTGAGGGCATTGATAAAGCCAAACAATCATCAAGAATACTCTCCAAGTCCTCTTTGTCTATATTATCTTCATCTACACTATTTGAAGAGAAGAAGTTAGTTGGAGGCATTTGTTTAGGATCACCAACAACAATCAAATTTTTGCCTCTTGCTATTGCTCCAACAGCCTCACAAGTAGGCATTTGAGATGCTTCATCGAAAATAACTAAATCAAACTTTATATTCTCGGCATCTATATATTGAGCCACTGACATCGGGCTCATCAACATACACGGATTAATTCGAGTCAGCAAAGTTGGTATTGTATCAAAGAGTTTGCGAATAGACGTTCCTCTACCATTGTTCCGAATATTACGTTGTAAAACTCCAACTTCAGAACTCTGAGATGCCTCCTTCACAAATGATGGTATATTAGACGCTAATTTTGCAAATAGTTCTTCACGAGTGAGTTTCTCAAATTGTGTCGTTAGCTCCTTAAATTTACGAATCTTATCCTCGAAAAGTTTTCCGTTGAATTTCGCAAGTACTGGTTGAGAATCAATAGTATAGTTGATAATAGATCTATAAATGGCTTTATCAAAAACTACAACAAGTTGTGTCGTCTCGTTTTGTGTTATATAATCTACAAATAATCCCAATCCATTCTCATTGGCTTTTCTTTTAATATCATTCCAATTACACCAATCTCTCAAACTATCAATATTTACTAACCATCGCTCTGAACGTGTAATATTATCATCGACCCAATTATTACTATCGAAAGATATTTTCGTTTTCGATATAATATTCTCATTGATTTCCGAAAGTTCCTCGAAATTGTGAATATAGGCTAATATCTTATCTTTATGTAAAGATAAAAACGTATCAATACCATCGGATAGTTTCTCTGCAAGGTTTTTCCGGATTTTTGAGCTCTCTGCCATATCTCGTACAAGAGATATTATCGTATCAGAAACTGACAATAAAGCTGTACAACTATCACTTAGCACTCCCCATTTCTCCCATAACCCACCAAGCAAATCGACATAATATCCGCTTTTATCTGCTATAAACTCTTTTTCATTTTTATAGCTAATCATAAAATTTAAAATCTTAGGTATTTCCTCCGTGGGCAGTTGTCCATTGAGAGAATAACCTCTAAGTATTTTTAATATCTTATTTTGAGAGAAATATTTTAATAAGAACCATTTATTCTGAGATAAATTCCAGTCAACAAGTAATTTATCTGCATCTATATCTAATATAGACTTTGAAAATTCAGCTAATAATTTATTTTTTATTTTATCTCTTTCCACTCCATGTGGAATGATTTCTTGAATCTGTAATATTATGTCTTTTAGCTTATTCGATTTTAGCAACTCACTTGGCAGATGTTTGCTATCAATTAATAATTGAGCTAACTCATACAAATTCTTATAAAAAGAGAACTTGTCACAACACTCTATACCCAACAAATTAAGAAAATTATTGGTCGCCGATTTCAAATCGTTAAGTAGTTTTATTTGCTTCTCAAGCGACTCTTTCAACTCATTCTTTATAGATTGAGAGTAACTATATACATCAAATTCACGCAAAGGGTGATTTGCTATGGTTCCACACACATCCGAAACAACTTGCATTTGCCCAACAATATCACGCCACTCTCTAAATTTCTCAGCGGTTAATTCAGCAGCTATAGTATTTGATAATTCAAACTCTGAACCATTATCATTAATACTTTTGTAACGATACAAAGCCTCATATAGAGAAAATCCTGCTGGAAGTTGTGTGTGTAACAGTTCCACATAATTATTAAGTTCAAATCTAAGCGCGAATAACCGTTCTGACTCTGATGCAAAATCTTCAGGCAAAGTTTTCTTAACAATCTCCGTTGCAGTTTTTAATTGTTCGAGGACTGCTGATTTTTTAGATTTATTAGAGTGTAATTCCAAACAAAATGGAGCAAGTCCAATATCGGCCAAGCGCTTCTGGACCACAGACAAAGCTGCCATTTTCTCCGCCACAAACAACACTTTTTTCCCAGAATATAGAGCATTACCAATAATGTTTGTAATAGTCTGTGATTTACCAGTTCCAGGAGGCCCATGCAAAATAAAACTATTCCCTTTGGCAGAGCTACACACGGCTTCCATCTGGAAAGAATCAGCACTTATTGGTAAAGAAATATCCGACGGCTTGAAATCCTTATCTAGATCAAAACTATCATCCTCTTCGGCCACTTTCCACTCAATCATACCAGAGATAAGACTCTTTACAATATTGTTTTGGCAAAGTTTATCTGCATTATTATGAATATCATTCCACATAATGAACTTGTTGAATGAGAATATCCCCAAAATGGCTTGTTCCTCAACATTCCAATGTCTCTGATTCATTATCCCCTTACGGATAGTATTAAATACCAGTTGAACATCAACACCACTATCGTCTTTTGGTAAAATTTCTAATCCTCCAATATTAACGCCAAAATCCTGGCGCAACATTTCAAGTAGAGTAATGTTCATCATTGTCTCCTCCTCTCGAGAACGAATAACATATCCTCGGGCTGCCGATTTACGAACGATTTCAACTGGCAATAACAATATAGGGGCATAACGAGGTCGCTCACTGCTGGAAGTTTCATACCATTTGAGCAGTCCTAATGCCAAATAAAGTGTATTGGCTCCATTTTCTTCCATAGAAGAACGAGAGCTACGATATAGGCCAGTAAGAGAATGACTCAGTTCTGTTTCTCCTAAATAAGAATGTAATCTTTTTTGTGTAAGTTCTTGTTTTACTAAGTCGATAATTGGATCAGTCTGATTAACGGCTTGATACATGCCCGAATCCATCAAACCATTATTCCAATCACACGGTTTCGGCAAAATAGCAAACTCCTGCCCATCAGATAAGGCATCCTCAAGCAAGTTGATATTTGCGGATATTATTTGTAGTATGCTTTTGGTTAATCTAATATTTAGAAGATTGTTTCTGAGAGTCAAATCCAACAATTTACGCTCCCACAACCTCTGTTTTGTAACATCAACTTGGCTAACATCTATTATCCTTGTATCTTGAGAGATATCTACTGGTTTATTATTAGTTCGAATAGTTGGCGTTGGCTCTATTATTTTTAATGCATTTGTTCCTGATATTCTTTGTGGCAATGGATGAATTGATACAAATCGGCAACGTTTAACATCAACAGATAAAACAAAATCCGCATCATTGATTAAATGATCCTCAGCGGCTTTCACAGCTATATCAAAATTAATATTCTTTCCAGCATTCATACAGGTAGTTTCAACTACTGCTATTTCATTTATCCCTACTGCTGTTCTTTTCGTTAATAATGACATATCATCATTAGCACTATCGGCAAAAGTATCATCAACAAGCCAACCTCCAGCAAAAGCATGCCCTTTAATAATAATCAATAAAGAATTAATACCCACAGCCTCTAAGCAAGATGCATACAAAAGAGCCATATCAAGACAAGTTCCCAATTTTAAAGACAAGATACTATCGCACATACGAATACGTTGCCCAGATAACTCGTAGCTCGCTGGTGGAGCGCAATAAACAATATTTTGTTCTGCTATTGCCTCATATATTGCAGCCATTTGCTTTTTTACTCGATCTGGATTACGACTTTGATATTCATCAAGTGAAGGGCTACCTGTCCATTTCTCTAAAAAAGATGATGCTCTGCACATAATATTCGAAATAGCGGGATGATTTGGAGTAACAAAAGATGCAAGCATCTCAGGAAGAATACTAACACCAGCCCAATAGTCGAAAGGCAGTATTGCTATTGGGTACTTTTCTGTTACAAGAACTTTTTCGTCATCGCAAATTGTAATAACTATTTCATCATCCGCTCTCTCTGTTAACTCTAATAAATATTGTGGAGATAAATTAAGCAGTAACTTGTTGACCTCAAGAACTGTACCCTGAGTAATAATATCAATCATGTTCTCACATCCCGCTGAAACTTCAGACAAAAAAGAGACTTTAATTTTCACATTATAAATATCTTGCTGAGTTTCATTTACTACTATTAATTTCTTTATAATAGGTACATGATTTCGCTGAAAGGCGAAATTTACTACGGGATAATATGTAAGGTCAAGTTTGATCATAATATTTACACTCTATATTAATTTTAATCTATTTATTAGTTCACAACTGTAACGGCATTATTTAAATAAATCTTATCAAATTCTCTTTATTTAATAAATCCGAATAGTTTGTATAATAACTGATTGCAGTTGACGCAAAATTCTCTTTAGGTTAATATTATCTCTTTTGCTAAGATACTAACCAGCTCCTATTACTACCGCTAAATGTTTACAGAATTTTGAATTAAAAGCATCTTTCCACAAAAACAAGAATCTAATCTATTTTTCTGCATATCCTGTTTCTCTAATTCACAAGAAAAAGACTTCTTTTTTATCTATATTCTAAAATACACGTCCTACAGCAAAATAATATATTTTCTCTTCTAAAAGTTCTTTATTATCAAAGGATTTCTTAAGAGTTTTTTCCAAGCCACACTTTCAATATTTTTTTTGAAAATATTTTTTATATAATATCGTGCAAAAAGGAATTTAAGTACAATATTCGTGAATAATTTTGAAATATACAACTATTTCTGTAAAAAACTTTTATATTTTGCTCTTTTTTATTAGTTTCCTTCTAAAAAAGGATGTGAAAAGCTCAAAATGGTTTAATCAACATAAGTAATTAATATATTCATTACCTTTATAAGAGAGAGGAAAGCAAGAAAAGATGGTAGCGCACCTATTGAAGCTACCATTACAATTAATGGTGAGAGATGCTTATTCTCCACAGGTAAAAAGATACAAATTATCTGTTGGGACAAGAACAAGCAACTAGTAAAAGGCAAGGATGAAGAAGCTCAAAGCCTCAACAGCTACCTTAAATCAGTCAAAGCAAAACTATATGAAAAAGAAGCAGAACTCTTGAATATGGGATTTGTTGTTACAGCCAAACTTTTAGTTGATGCCTACTTTGATAAAGTAGAGTATTTGCAGAGAAAACCTTTTTATTAGCAGCAGTTATTTTTTTTCGTTTTGAATTTTCTCTTTTTGGATTGGTGAATAATCCGTTTTAACCTGTCCATTGACAAGTATCTTGTCAAAATAGCATTTTACACCTGTTGCATAATTCATATCTTCAACATTTTGAATGTGAAAGTGTAAATGCGGTTCAGAAGAATTTCCTGAATTTCCACAAAGTCCGAGTAATTGCCCTTGTTTTACTTTTTGTCCTTCTGTTACAACAATAGAATGTTGCTTGAAGTGGGCGAAAAATAAATATTCGTTGCTAATCGTTTTTATTATTACGGCATTTCCGGGCGCATATATAGGATTTAAAGTTCCTGGAGTGTTGTCTTTTACTCCATCAACTACCAAAACAACTTCTCCGTCACAAGGTGCAATTAAGTCTTTGCCAAATGCAAAATAGTCATCATTCGTTTTTCCGTCAGTTTTGAAAGAAGTTCCTTTGTCGTTTGTTATAACTAGGTCAAAAGCATTTTTCTGTGCTTCACTTCCAACGTGATAATTTAGTTTTTTTGTGTCACCACCCCAAATTACCATCCACTCGTCTATAAAAGGTAAAATCAATTTGGTTATATTCCTATCGAGTTTAGGAAGATTACTTTCATTAAATGGGTTCACAAAAAGGCCATTTATTTTTGAATTGTTGTCAACAGAAATATTTACGACAAACAATGATCTCTCAAAGTTTGTCTTGTAAGAGGCATATGTCTGCTCGTATTTTAGAAATTCTCTTTTGGTAACCTTACCTGCCTGTTGTTTTAGCTCGGTTAAAAATTCCTTTGTTTTGTCTAGAGGTAAAGCATTTTGCATTTCGGGCGAAAAACTTAAAAAGATTGCATCGAAATTGCCCCTGTTATAGTTTAATTCAAAACTATCTACCACTGTTTTATACAATATTATTTCTGTTTGTCCAAAAGCGAAGTTTGTCAAAATGGTTAGAACTAAAATTGTAAAGATTCGTTTCATTTTGTCTGTTATTTTGTTTTTTATAATTAGTGCAACACACATATATACCCAGTTAACCCGACATATATCGCATTTATAGAAGAGCGTTAGTTTTTTTCTCCCACAAACATACTAAAAATAATTAACACACAGGAGTTTTTCGTGAAAAATTTTCTATTGCGAAGTGTATTATAAAGTACGATGTTCGGGGATGTTTAGTGGGATAAAAAAGATGTAGTTTGTCGGGATTTACAGACTTGGGCAGGTAATCTTCCGTTCCCTATTTCATGGCCTATATCGCTGAATCAGCGTATTCTGTCATCACTATAAACGGAATACGGATCCGGCAGAGGACAGCATTGCCCTGAATACTGTTGGCAAAAAACTATAGACAGGCTTATAAATTGCTGTTTTTCTGATATAATTTTATATTTAAACTCCTACAATAGTAAATTTTATTTATAGTTGGAGATAAAACCGACCAAAATAAAGTACTTATCATCCCCGAACTAACGTGTAAAACATTGCAACAGCAGATGCCAGCATAATAATGAATGTAATCCACACCACCGTAATTGAGAGCCATCCACTGCGCTCTTCGCCCATAATCTTCTTATTACTGGCAATTCTGGCAACCAAAAATATTAATGGTACTGCCGCTACACCATTAAAAACGGCGGTAAAAACCAGTGCCTTAATAGGATCAATGCCAATAAAATTAATCATCAAACCAATAAGTGTAGCAATTATAATTACTCCATAAAAACCAGGAGCTTTTTTTAATTTAAGGCTAAGTCCTTGCTTCAGATTAAAAGCTTCAGATAAAGCATAAGCCGCTGAACCTGATAATACAGGAATGCCTAATAAACCAAGACCAATGATTCCTACTGCAAAAATAAGTTTGGATAAGAGACCAGCATTTGGGAAAGTATGAACAAGTGGTTCCAGTGCCTTGGCTGCATCTGCAGCAGATGTAACGTTCGTTATACCATTCTGATGTAAAACTGTAGCTGCCACCACGATGATAGACCAGGTAGCAATTTCAGAAAATACCATCCCCACGAAGTTATCAATACGCAGATTTTTAATAAACTTTGGTCCAATAGCCGGCTTTCCATACCGGCTCATCAAATGTTGAGCCTTTTCCTCTTCCACTTCTTGCGATGTTTGCCAAAAGAACATGTAAGGAGAAATTGTTGTACCTAAAATACCCGTGATAATGAAGAAAAACTCAAAGTTTAATTCCACATGCGGCAAAAAGGTTGCTGAAATAATCGTCGCCCAGGGTTGGTGAACCATAAAGACGGTAATGGGATAGGCTAATAAAGCCAGAGCTAACCATTTTAAAATCCGTGAATAAACCCGATAAGTAGTAAAAATCTCCAGAATTAAAATCAGACCCGTAAAACCTAAGGTCAGAATGACAAAATTGATATGAATAAGTAGTTGTGCGGCTGCTGTAATGGCACCAATATCCGCACCAATATTAATCGTATTGGCAACAACTACGAGTAAGACAGCCGCATAAAGTACTTTTTTACTGTAATTTTCTTTGATTACAGCTGCTAAACCGTGACCATTTACAGCACCAATGCGCGCACAGGCTTCTTGAATAGCCGTCATTAGTGGCAGCATAACTATCACAGTCCATAACTGTCCATAGCCAAATTTGGCTCCGGTTTGAGTATAGGTTGCTATTCCCGATGGATCATCATCAGCAGCACCTGTAATTACTCCCGGTCCAAAGACTTTAAAGAAATTCTTTATTTTAGTCAATAGTTTTCTCATAAATCAAGCTATGCAACGTGTAAAAACGAATAAACGTGTACGAGGAGAGTATTTGCAATTATGTTTCTATGTTCTTATTTTTGGATACAACATTTACACGGGGCTCTTTATTACTTATGAGGTTTACACCATGAGTATAATTTGTAAAAAGAATTATATCGTTGCATGCCGTCCATTGGCATATCTCGCAATGTTATTCCTATTGATCTTCGCTTCAAAGCCCCACTCGCCTCCCAAACGGGAGGCTTATGAAGCAGATTAATTAATTAATTGTTATTTACTTCTATTCCCGGAGATAATTCTGAGCAGGAAAGAGATTATTGCTATTACAAGCAGTATGTGAATAATAGCTCCTGCGCTATAGGCAAAAAAACCTATTGCCCAAAAGATTATCAGAACTACTGCAACTATATAAAGAATATTTCCCATGATGTTTAGCTTTTAATTATTAGCTTTTTGATTTTGTTTTAACCTTTGTGTTTGCATCTTCTAAGATGTTGCATGTTTAATATATGCTTCCACATCGTGTTTGATAGTGGTCGCTGTATTCTTTACATTTTTTTTTGCATCATCGTATTTTGCTTTTCCATTGTCTACTAATTCTTTAGCATCATTTTTAGTGCTTTTAATTTTTTTTGTAACGGAATCAGTAAATTCATCAAACTTTGATTCTAGTTCATCCACATAATCTTCGCCTTTATCTATGATTTGTCTGCGGGTTCTTGAACCTTTTTTAGGGGCGAATAAAATGCCTGCTATTGCACCAACGGCAAGTCCTGCCAATGTTCCTAATACTACTTTTTTACCTGTACTCATAATTGATTTTTTTTAAGCTCCACCTACCTTACCGAAAAGGTGGCTTATGAAGCGGATTAATTTTTTTGGTTGAACCCACTCCAAAAAGTGGTATTTTGTAAAAATCCGTAATCTCCTCAGCTTTAATAATCCGCAACTTCAGAATTTTCAGTTTCAAATATTCAATTCTCAGAGGCCAAAATTTCAAAACCAGACGTTGGTATGTTAGTGTATGCGAATATTACGCCATCTGCTCCCGAAAACAATGCAAGACATGCTGCTAAACATCTCGTATTGCGGGTTTTTATGCGTTTTCTTAAATAGATGCGCTTGCTCTCTGTTTATAGGCTAAAGATAGAAAAAAATATCGAGAATATGAAATCATTTCCTTTATATTATGATATTTATGATGATTTTGCGTACTTATTTAACAATGATTATGCAATGCTTGTATTATTTGTTTAAATTTCGCAAGTTAAAGTCAAAGTTGATATAATCGGATAAAAAAGGCACAGGGATTTCTGTATATCGCAGAAAATGAGAATGCTTTTTTCGAAGCTTGTAGGACAATAACGTGCAAAGGCAAAAATATCAACTTTATTTTCTATAACTGTATCGATAATCTCAGATATCTCCTTGATATTTGTTCCCGACACGGTAGTCATTATGGATATCCCAAAATCAGTTATGCAAAATAGGATCTCCATCCGTTATATAAAAATAAGGTAGGCATTTCATCTTATAGCACATCTCTACTCAATGCTTCTGTTACTTTTTGTTAAAAATAGCACGTATTTGATATGATATCAAAAAACTATATTGTATATTTGATGTCTAACCCGATCTGCTATGAAAAAGCTATTCTTATACCTTATTGCTGTAACTACTTTATGTAGCTATTTACATGCCCAACAACAAGACAGCACTATTCTCCGTTTGGAATCCTTTGTAAAGAAAATAAGTGCTTTTAATCTTCTTTACCAACAAGAAAAAGTGTATCTGCATTTTGATAATACAGGATATTTCTTAGGTGAATCCATCTGGTTCAAAGCCTATATCACAACTGCAAGCAATTTAACAGCTACCCCCATGAGCCGTATACTCTACGTAGAACTGCTCGACATGGAAGGAAATGTTGTTAGTACCCAAAAACTCTGTATTACCAACGGACAGGCAGATGGCTCTATTCCACTCACTAAATTAGCCATGAAAAGCGGGTTTTATGAAGTACGCGCCTATACTAGGATGATGCTAAATTGGGATAAGGAATATCTCTTTTCTAGAGTATTCCCTGTCTTTGAAACGCCCAATAATCAAGGAGACTATGAGAATAAAAAGATTCGCTTGCGTTCCACATCCTTTCAAATTCCCAAAAGGCGGGCAGAGACACCCTCAACAAAAAAATTGAATGTCGCATTTTATCCCGAAGGCGGACAATTGGTAAAGGGACTTGCTTCCACGGTAGCCTTCAAGGTGACAGATCAAGAAGGTCGGGCACAAAAGGCCACCGGCTATGTCTGTAATGCACAAGGAGATACGATTTCCGTATTCACCACCCTTCACGAGGGAATGGGATCGTTTAGTTACACTCCTACTGACAACAATACTCAAATATGGATTCGCAGTAATCAAGAAAAGAAAGGCACTGACTTTAACCTTCCTTCCGCTGAACTTTCCGGTTGTACGATGCAGGCACAAAATATGAACCCAGAACAAGTACGAATATTGATATCAGGTACTTCCGAGTATAATTCGGTACCTTTGGGACTTACAGTAATGTGTCGAGGAAAGCTCTCACTCTTCAAAGCTTTCCAATTGAAACAGGATGCTGGATATTCTCTTGTCATTCCAAAAACAGAACTTTCCACAGGTGTAAACCAAATCACTCTTTTTACTACGGAAGGAAATATTTTAGCAGAACGATTAGTCTACATTTCCGGTACTATGCCATCTTTAAAGATGGAAGTAAAATCGGATAAGAGTCAGTATAAAGCTTTTGAGCCAATCAATATGGACGTTTCTCTACTAGACGAGATCGGCAATCCTGTAGAAGCAAACCTCTCCCTTGCCGTACGCGACAGCAAAACAGAGATACCCTCAGCCTATGATGAAACACTCCAGACCAACCTATTACTATGCTCTGATCTGAAAGGATATATATCCAATCCGGAATATTATTTTGAAAGCAATGATAAGCCACATCGTCTGGCACTCGACTTGCTTATGCTCACTCAAGGATATCGTCGTTATTCGTGGACACAGATGGCAGGTGTCACACCCTTTGCGCCAACTCACAAGATAGAAAAAGGAATTGTAGTAGAGGGTAGTGTAAAATCTATCATCAGAAAGAAAACGCAGGAAAATGTGGATGTAAAAATAAGCATGTTCTCAGATAGTACTTACCAACAAGCTTCCTGCCCTACGGACAGTGCCGGAGGCTTCAACTACTTAGCCTCAGACTTTTTCGGAAAATGGAACCTGCAAATGGAGACACAGAAGAACGGCAAACGAAAAGAATACTGGATAACACTAGATAGAGGATTCTCTCCACAAGGCAGATCCTATTCTTTTTACGATACCTATATTCCTGAAATGAAAGCTAGCAGAGATAAGAAGCGATTCCTGCTGGACGAAAAAAAGGACACTAAAGATGCAGAAGCCTTTTTAAATGACAGCATTGAGATGGCAGAGGCCTCAAAAGGAGCAAAGACCTTAAAAGAAGTAGTGGTAAAAGGAAAGAAAGATCCCAATGCATTTATCAACAGAGGACTCAATATTGTATACGATGTTGCGGAAGAAGAAAACAAACTGGAAGATCAGGCTGATGCTTATAAGGAAAATGTTTATGATTTCCTTACTCATGTCAATCCCTTTTTTAGTTATGATGCCGGTTATAGTAATCCAAGATACAAAGGACTAAAAGTTTATTTTAAATTATCCTATGGTATTAGTGGCTCTAATAACATTAATCAATCACAATCAGGGGGGAGCACAGCGAATGCTTCTTCTACAAATTCTACAGAGAATTCTCAAGGAAACACAGAGCAAGAAAAGAATGCAGATGATGTTCAAATTAATATGCTTAACTCATCGGATATCGAATCGATAGCAATTGTTGAAGATCGGGTTGTTGGTTATACGATTAAGCCTGAATTAGCTGCGATCTTTCCACCACCACCACCCTTTGTTGTCATTGTACTTAAATTGAACAACAAGCGTTTGAAAAGTCGTGAACCGATAGGCGTGCGTGTAACTACCTTGCAAGGTTTCTCACAACCTCGTTCTTTTTACAGTCCGAACTACAAAGACTATAAACTTCCCAAAGAAGAAGACTTCCGCCGTACTCTCTATTGGAATCCAAATGTAAAGACCAATTCACAGGGGAAAGCCTCCATAAGTTTCTTTAACAACGGCACTTGTAAAGGAATGAACATTAGCGCCGAAACAATAACTCCTAATGGAACCTTCGGATCATATAAAGATTCGATTAACCAGTAATTAGAAAAAACAATACCATTAGCCATGAAAAGACTACTCTTATGCCTTCTTGCTACAATTGCCTTATGTAGCTACTCACATGCTCAAAAACAAGACAGCACCATCCTACGATTAGAATCTTTTGTAAAGAAGATCCGAACGTTTAATCATCTCTATCAACAAGAGAAAGTGTACTTGCACTTCGATAATACAGGCTACTTCTTAGGAGAATCCATCTGGTTCAAAGCTTATGTCACTACCGCAAGCGATTTAGCAGGCACGTCGATGAGTAAAGTACTCTACGTAGAGCTCCTAGATATAGAAGGAAATATCGTAAACACCCAAAAGTTACAAATCACTAATGGACAAGCAGATGGTTGCATTCCTCTGACTAGATTAGACTTAAAGAGTGGATTCTATGAGGTTCGCGCCTATACAAAAATGATGCTTAACTGGGATAAAGAATATCTATTTTCTCGAGTTTTTCCCGTTTTTGAAGTGCCCGATATGGCAGGAAAATATGACAAAAAGACAATTCGCTTACGTCCCGTTTCCTATCAGATTCCACAGAAACGAGCAGAAGCACCTTCAACAAAAAAGTTAAATGTTACATTTTATCCCGAAGGTGGGCAATTCGTAAACGGCCTTACTTCTACAGTCGCCTTTAAGGTAACAGATCAGGAAGGTCGGGCACAAGATGCCAAAGGTTGCATCTGCAATGCAAATGGAGATACAATATCTACATTCGCTACCTTACACGAGGGAATGGGGAAATTCGACTATACACCAACTAACAATAAAATTACAGTTTGGATCCATAGTAATAACGAACAGGAAGGGTCTTCCTTTGATCTGCCCAATGCAGAACCGTCAGGTTGCAATATGCAAGTGCAAAATTTGCATCCTGAGCAGCTACGAGTAATCGTATCCGGCACTTCGGAATATGCTTCAATTCCATTAGGAGTTACTATAATGTGCCGAGGAAAGTTGTCTTTCTTTAAGGTTATCAAGTCCATACCGAAAGAAGGATCTTCCTTCATAATTCCCAAAGCAAAAATGCCTGTTGGCGTAAGCCAAATTACTCTATTTACGCCAGAAGGAAAAATTCTAGCCGAACGGTTAGTCTACATTCTCGGTACTACCCCTTCGATCAAAATAAAAGTTCAATCAGATAAAAACGAATATCAAAATTTTGAGCAAGTCAATATGAACGTCTTTACACAAGACAAAGCAGATAATCCCATAGAAACAACTCTTTCTCTTGCTATACGTGATCGCAAAAACGAGATTCCCTCTTCTTATAAAGAAACTCTCCAAAGCAACCTATTGCTTTCCTCTGATCTGAAAGGATACATTTCGAATCCGGAATACTATTTTGAGAGTGTTGATAAAGAGCATTGCTTAGCACTCGACTTGCTTATGCTTACTCAGGGTTATCGCCGTTACTCTTGGTCAGAAATGGCAGGCGTAACACCATTTAAACCAACTCACAAAATAGAAGAAGGCATCGTTATAAATGGCAAGGTAAAATCTACCATACGAAAGAAAACACAGGAAAAAGTGGATGTAAATATGATTCTCTTTTGGGGCACTGACTATCAACAAGCTTCCTGTACTACAGATAGTACGGGAGCTTTTAGTTGTCATGCTTTAGATTTCTTCGGAAAATGGAATTTGCAACTTGAAACACTGAAGAACGATAAACGGAAAGAATATTGGATTACATTAGACCGCCTCTTTTCCCCACAAGGCAGACCCTATTCCTTTTACGACACCTATATCCCTGAAATGAAAGCTAGCAAGGATAAAAAGAGCTTCCTGCTAGATCAAAAAGATGATTCCAAGGATGCAGACTTTTTTCTAAATGATAGTCTTGAATTGGACAAAGCTTCAAAAGGTGCAAAAACGCTAAAAGAAGTCGTAGTAAAAGGAGAAAAAGATCGAGACAGACTCAGTAATAAGGGAGTTAATATTATATACGATGTAGCAGAAGAGGAAAATAAGTTGGAAGATCAGGCTAATGGATACAATGAAAGCTTCTATGAGTTTCTAACTCGAATCAACCCATTTTTCAGTTATGATATTATTGGTAATACTTATCCAAGATATAAAGGCAGGAGAGTTCTTTTCAAATTAGCTCACAGCTCTGATAATAGTTCAGAGCTCTTGGGTAATATGCTAGGATCTTCTATAAGCTCTACAGAAAAATCAGTAGAAGAGTCCACAGAAAACAAAGAAGATAACTCCACCGAAAACAAAAAGGATGAGGCGGATGAAAAAGATATTCAACTCAAAATGCTCAACTCATCAGATATTGAATCAATAGGCATTATTGAAGACCCATCCGCCTACTTAAGAATTATACCACAATTGTCTGATCCAATATTTCAGAACGAGAACAAACTAAAGTCTCAACAAAATATTGTACTTGTAGTGATTAAACTAAACAAGAATCGTCTCAAGGGTAGTGAATCGTTGGGTATCCGTCTAACCACCCTACAAGGTTTCTCGCAACCTTGTACATTTTACAGTCCGGATTACAAAAATTACCAACTTCCCAAGGAAGAAGATTTCCGCCGCACTCTCTACTGGAATCCAAATGTAAAGACCAACTCACAAGGGAAAGCCTCCATAAGTTTCTTTAACAACGCTACTTGCAAAGAAATGAGTATCAGTGCCGAAACGATGAGCCCTACCGGGAACTTCGGATCATACCAAGATCGATGAACCACTGATTAATTATTAATGCATCAACTATGAAACGCCTATTATTAATTATTACTGCAATTACCTTATGTAGTTATTCACATGCCCAGCAACAGGACAGTAGCATCCTCCGTTTGGAATCCTTTGTGGAAAACATCAGTATGTTTAATCGCTTGTACCAACAAGAATAGGTGTATCTGCATTTTGATAATACAGGATATTTCCTAGGCGAATCCATCTGGTTCAAAGCCTATGTCACCACTGCAAGCAATTTAGCAGCGACTTCCATGAGTCGCGTACTCTACGTAGAACTGCTCGACATGGAAGGAAATGTTGTCAGTACCCAAAAGCTCTGTATTACCAACGGACAGGCAGATGGCTCTATTCCACTTACGAAAATAGCTATGAAAAGTGGGTTTTATGAAGTGCGCGCCTATACCAAGGTGATGCTAAACTGGGATAAAGAATATATTTTTTCTAGGGTCTTTCCAATCTTTGAAACGCCCAATAATCAAGGAGACTATGAGAATAAAACGATTCGCTTACGCTCCACATCCTTTCAAATTCCCAAGAGACGGGCAGAGGCACCCTCAACAAAAAAATTGAATGTGGCATTTTATCCCGAAGGTGGGCAATTGGTAAAAGGACTTGCTTCCACGATAGCCTTCAAAGTGACAGATCAAAAAGGTCGGGCACAAGAGGGCACCGGCTATGTATGTAATGCACAAGGAGATACGATTTCCGTATTCACGACCCTTCACGAGGGAATGGGATCATTTAGTTACACTCCGACTGACAACAATACCCAAATATGGATTCGCATTAATCAAGAAAAGAAAGGCACTGCCTTTAACCTTCCTTCCGTTGAACTTTCCGGTTGTACGATGCAGGTACAGAATATGAACCCAGAACAAGTACGAATAATGATATCAGGTACTTCCGGCTATAATTCGATACCTTTGGGGCTTACAGTAATGTGCAGAGGAAAGCTCTCACTCTTTAAAGTCATTCAATTGAGGGCGGAAATGGGCTATTCTCTTGTCATTCCAAAGACGGAGCTCCCAGCAGGTGTAAACCAAATTACTCTATTTACTCCAAAAGGAAATATTTTAGCAGAACGATTAGTCTACATTTCCGGTACTATACCATCTCTGAAGATGGAAGTAAAATCGAATAAGAGCCAGTATAAAGCTTTTGAGCCAATCAATATGGACGTTTCTGTGCTAAACGAAATCGGCAATCCTGTAGAAACCTCTCTTTCACTTGCCGTACGCGACAGCAAGACAGAGATACCCTCAGCCTATGATGAAACGCTCCAAACCAACTTATTACTATGCTCTGATCTGAAAGGATATATATCCAATCCAGAATACTATTTTGAAAGTAATGACAAGGCACATCGTCTGGCACTCGACTTGCTAATGCTCACTCAAGGATATCGCCGTTATTCATGGACGCAGATGGCGGGTGTCACACCTTTTGCGCCAACTCACAAGATAGAAAAAGGAATTGTAGTAGAGGGTAGCGTAAAATCCATCATCAGAAAGAAAACGCAGGAAAATGTGGATGTAAAAATAAGCATGTTCTCAGATAGTACTTACCAACAAGCTTCCTGTCCTACGGACAGTGCCGGAGGCTTCAACTACTTAGCTTCAGACTTTTTCGGAAAATGGAACTTACAAATGGAAACACAGAAGAATGGCAAACGAAAAGAATACTGGATAACCCTAGATCGAGGATTCTCTCCACAAGGCAGACCCTATTCTTTTTATGATACTTATACCCCTGAAATGAAGGCTAGCAAAGATAAGAAACGATTCCTGCTGGACGAAAAAAAGAGCGCTAAAGACGCAGAAGCATTCTTAAATGACAGCCTCGAATTGGCAAATGCTTCAAAAGGAGCGAAGGCGTTGAAAGAAGTGGTAGTAAAAGCGGCAAGAAATCAGATCGGAAACATAAGCAAGGGTTTAAATATTGTATACGACGTGGCGGAAGAGGAAAATAAATTGGAAGATCAAGCCAGTGGATATAATGAAACTTTTTATGAGTTTCTAACTCGTATCAATCCATTTTTCAGTTATGATATTAGTGGTAATGCTTATCCAAAATATAAAGGCAGAAGAGTCTTTTTGAAATTATCGAATACTAGCAGTGATGACAAATCAGAACTCTGGAATAACACTCAGGAATCATTTACCAATTCTGCCGAATCCATAAAAAACAACCCGTATGCAAAAGAAACAGAGAAAGATAAAGAGGAAGATAAGGAAGAAAAGGATCTTCAAATAAAAATGCTTAACTCCTCGGATATAGAATCAATAACAATTATTGAGGACCGTTCGACTTATTTGAGACTAATGCCGCAATTAATAAGTCGCGATTTTCAGATAAAGAATAACCTTAAAGTTCAAGAACAAATTGTACTTATTCTAGTTAAATTGAACAACAAGCGTTTGAAAGAACGTGAACCTATAGGCGTTCGGGTAACAACCTTACAGGGGTTTTCACAACCTCGTGCCTTTTATAGCCCGAATTACAAAGACTATAAGCTTCCCAAGGAAGAGGATTTCCGCCGCACTCTCTATTGGAATCCGAATGTAAAGACTAATTCACAAGGGAAAGCCTCCATAAGTTTCTTTAATAACGGCACTTGCAAGGAAATGAATATCAGTGCCGAAACGATGACTCCTAACGGGAGCTTCGGATCATACCAAGATTGCATTAATGCGAAATAAATATATAAAAGAATTGTGATGAAAATATTTTGTTATTTGCTGTTTTTGTTCGTGCTAATTTCATCCGGACAAAAAGCTATTGGCGCTACTAAAAAAGAAGAAGTAAAATCTGATACTACTTCAACAAATTTTCTCTGGCGAGAAAATAGATACGAGAAACAATTAAAAGATACGATTAACACGATTGTGTTCAACGAAGAATATTGTCAAACTCTATCTGAGCCGGAAAGAGCTGCTCTCGGTTACATCGGTTCATTTATAGGTAGCGAGAATGAATGGGATGGCGAACCAAAAGAAGATATGAGTAATCTCAAAAGCAAAATCTTGACGATCTTAAATTTAGGTTACCAAAGTTCGGACAAACATTTAAACTTTTTAAGAAAATGGTTTAGGAACGATCCGAAATCACTTTCTAAACTTGAAAGTTGCCCACTAATACCCTCTGGAGCAACTGTTCAAAACACATTTGATAAAATAGATTTAACAGTAAAAGGAGATACAATTTCAGTTGACTTCAAGGTCAGCGGCATAAATCTGAAAGAAGGTGAAAGTTGGGAGTGGACTGAAACAGATCTTTTCAAATTTAGCGCAGATGACATAAAGTTGATAAAGCAGGAAAAATCAAACGAAAAGACAACGCATTTCGAGAACTAAAGACAGCATCCAAGATCTTGTTGATATGTCGCATTCATACATCTTGCCTATTTTCTATTTCTAATATTCCAGTCCAAATTGCCACAGAGGAATCACATTCATATAGCCGGTTTCAATATCATCCTTCACCACATAGCCATTTTCTATACCTTGAAGCTGCTTCTGCTTTTTGTTTTTGCCTCCCACCTCAAGCGTTAGATCATCAATCAAGAAGTCGGATATGGGAGAAGCTATTACATCATGCTTCACGCACATCTGATTCAAAAAGAAAGTTTCACGAATATTGGCGATATCAGACGCTTCACGTCCCAAAGCATAAATCAAATTGGCATTATCTAGATAAATTTTATTCACCTTTCCCAAACCACGAATACCTCCTGTAGCATCACGCAACTGAGCAATCAGTCCTGCTTCTTCAATATATTGGCAATAATCGGTAATACTATTCCTGCTAGCATTCAGCATAGTAGCAATACTGCTGACATTGGGTTTGAATGGAACACTCTTAGCAATGATGGCCAACAATTGTTTCAATTTCCGTCCTGTAGAAACGTTCATCCCCGCATACTGGGGAATATCCGACTCCAATGTCTGATTAATAATCTGCAGCAAACGTAAATCAAAATCTTCTTCCAACGCAAACGGATAATAGCCATGTTTCAAATATTCTGCAAAGAAAGATAGCGGTCGGAATCCATCAGGTAGAGTAACTTTATGTTGAAGTATATCCGGCAACGTATATACCTCTATATCGATAGCGTGAAACAATTTTAAATATTCACGAAAAGAGAGTCCTTGCATCTGATACATTACTGCACGACGGCTCAAATCGGACACGCCCTTATTTATATCAAGCACAGACGATCCGGTAAATACCACATTCAATTCCGGATGATAATCATAAATCAGTTTTAACTCCTTAGACCAATCCTGATACTTGTGGATCTCATCAATGAAAAGAAACTTGCCACCCAGTTTCACAAAACGATCCGCTAGGTCAACCAACTTATTACTGGAAAAATAAAAATCTTCTGCTGTAACATACAATGATTCGCTCCGAGTCATCTCTTCCTTGATATGCTGCAAAATCAATGTGGTTTTGCCTACCCCGCGCGGACCAGTCAAACCGATCATCCGACTCTTCCAATTAATTCGGGAATACAGATACCGATGAAAACCAGAATTCGTTTCCTGTAACAGCTTGCTAAAATGCTCCTGAAGTTTATCCATATCGTCTATTTTATTGCGCAAATATACTATTTTTGTTCTGTAAGAGAGCAAAAATAACAATAAAATGATCTACGAGAGAGCATTTTTAACAAAAAGAAGAGTATTATTCCGTTAAAAAGGCATTTGTTTATGTATTCAGTCGTTGACGTATCCACCCGATGGTGAAATTAAATTATTGCCACAAGGAATATAGCCTATAAACAGTCTACTTTTGCATCTCGGATAAAAACTATTCAACCCTTCAGGATTAGTATGTAAGATACTGATTTACAGAAATTAAGAAACTGAATAGTTTCAAAAAGACTATTCAGAACTCTTCAGGTAGCTATTTCATTAAACCTTACAAAGAGAATCCCTTATAATCTTAGTCCTCGAGAACGATTTCCTAGAGTCTCGAGAATGATTTTATAAAGTATAAAAAGAGCGAATGCCAGCTGGCAAATTCATTTTTACCAACTGTTGAATTTGATTACGCCAATTGGCAAAAATGAATTCAACAGCTGGCAGTAATAGATAAAGAAAATGAATGGCTTTTTTTACTATATCGGCAAAAAAGAAAGCGGAAGTTACAATAGGTAATTGCAGAGATACTTTCAGCCCTGCTTCGTTTTTGATCATTAGCAACTTAATCTGTTAATTTCATAAAATCACGCTGAAAGATGGCTGAAAGATTTAGGACGAATCTTTCAGCCATTAAATAGCTATACAACAACAACTTAAATCTATTTTCTGAAAGACTGAAAGACTGAAAGATCTTTTTGCTAAATGTTTTTTTAGTAAACATCACCATTCTTAGTGAGAAAAAAGTACATAAAAATACCTAATAAAGGGTATTGTGCCCTATTCACAAAGCAACTACCTTTGCAGAGATTTAAAATTATCGAGATTTTAAACACAAGATGAGAAGTTTAAAAGATCAAACTATAGTTGTATATAAGGTGAAAAAAGTTGTTTTATTATTTTGTTTTTTAGTTTCGTTTTTGGTTTCATTACACTCACAAAATAAGCTAAATACCCTAAAAGGGCAGATCATTGACGCAGAAACCAGTCAACCGATAGAATATGTGACATTTCAAATGCCGGAGCTTTCACTATGGGCTACTACTGATGTGACCGGAAGTTTTAATATTTCGGGCATAAAAAACGGCACTTACACGTATGAGATTTCGTTGTTGGGATATCAAAAAGAAACGGGGAAAGTCACTATTAAAGATGAAAATACCCTACTCAGCATTAAGCTCAATCCACTAAGCTTAGCATTAAACGATGTGGTGGTTACTGCACAACTACGTAAAAACAGCTCTACCTCTCTTATTGACCAAGCTGCAATTCAACTATTGCAGCCTAAAAGTTTAGACGATCTACTACAACTTTTGCCTGGAAATGTCACTAAAAACCCCAATTTAAACTCTGTGGCACAAGCGCAGATAAGAGAAATTACTTCCAACCAAAATAATGCGCTCGGAACAAATGTCATTGTTAATGGAGCACCTTTGTCGAATGACGCCAATTTACAAGCACTCTCTACTGCTAAATCGGGTTCTTCACTGAATTCACAATCGGCCAGTGGTGGCGGGGTGGATTTACGAATTATATCTGCTGATAACATTGCATCGGTGGAAGTTATAAAAGGTATACCTTCTGCGGAATATGGCAACTTAACTTCCGGAGTGATCATTGTAAAAACAAAGAACGGAGTAACTCCATGGGAAGCGAAAGCGAAATTAGATGCAAACTCAAAAATGGTGTATGTAGGAAAAGGTTTCTCGCTTGGAGAGAAAGCCGGAACGATGAACCTATCGGCCGACTACTCACAATCGTATGAGGATATTCGAAAAAAGTACAATGGGTTCGACCGGGTTACGGTGAATGCCGGATATTCGAACACTTTCCTAAAAAGCTCTTCTCCATTAGCTTTTAATGTGAATATAGGCTATTTCCGTAATTTGAATCAAGAAAAGTCGGATCCTCAACTTAATAAGGAAGAAAAGATCAGGAACGAAAATAGTGGCATCCGCTTAAACATCGACGGCAACTGGAGAATAAACAAAACGCTTCTTTCAAACTTGGGTTATAACTTTACTGCAAGTTACAGCCATCAAAAAGACTTCCAAAATAAAGAGATCTTTTTGCAAACAGGTATCACACCGATATCCGATTCGTACATCTCGCAGGAATATCAAAGTCGCTTTCAAAATGCATCGTACTATTCTGCCTATACGGTAGATGGTAAACCTATCAATTTGTATGCGCAATTAAAAGGAGATAAACTGATACAGTTTTCGCCCGATTTGTTTACTACTTTAAAAGCAGGGTTGGAATGGAAGTACGACGTGAATAAAGGAGAGGGGTTGACTTTTGATCCTCTATATCCACCCACGGTGAATGAAAACCAGTCAGTACGTCCACGAGCTTTTAAATCGATTCCGGCAATGAATCAGTTGTCGTCTTTCATAGAGGATAAAACGAAAATTCCAATCGGGACAACTACGTTAATTGCGCAGGCCGGCATACGGTTTACCACTCTGTTTATTGATAAGCAAGCCAACCGCGACAACATTTTCATGAAAGAGCCACGATTCAATTTGGAATATACTATTTTAAATCGCGAGAATAACAGTCTGTTCGATAATCTCTCTATTACAAGTGGCTTCGGTTTGGCAAGTAAGGCACCTACTCTACTCTATCTATATCCGGAGAAAGCATACTTCGATGCCACAAGTCTTGCCACATTCTTGGGAGGAGATATTGATCGATCTATGTGCATTATGACCACTAAAGTGATCGATGATACTTCGAATCCTGCACTAAAACCGGCAACGACGAAAAAGTTTGAATTGGGTATATCGGGGAACATTCACAAAATTTCGGGTAATATTAATTTCTTTTACGAAAAGACGGAAAATGAATTTGGATTCAGCAGTATTCCATTTATAATGAACTATAAACTATACAACATTCCCTCAGGAGTTGAGTCGCTGAACTACACGAACGGAATGCTATACTACTACAAGGATGGAGTACAAACTGCGGCTACCACTACACCGGATTTCTTTTTCTATACCTATAAACGCCCAAGCAATTTGTATGAAACTACCAAAAAAGGCGTTGAATATAGCTTTAACCTAGGAGAAATAAAAGCTTTAAAAACCTCATTGGTGGTGGATGGTGCTTGGCTTTACATCAAACGTCTCAGCACACAAGCGCAATATGTGCAGATTAATTCTTATTATAAAGGAGAAAAGTATCCATATATGCCGATTATGCCTGCCGGAGAAGGTAGCATTAACGAGAGAATAAACACCAACTTTAGATTGATTACTCATATCCCTAAATTAAAAATGATATTCTCTACTACAGCGCAAGTAATTTGGAAGCAGAGCTCACAAAACATATACGAGGATAAGAATGGAAATGAGCTGTACTATAAAACAGCAGATCCACTGAGCAATTACGCAGAAAAGTACTTTGTAAATCCTTTGGGCTTTATCGATCAAAACGGAAACTATACTGCATGGAGTTCTAACTACGACCTAAGCAATCCGAATAATTCGAATGTACAACTTTATAGAACGATGATGCTGCAATATGGAAACAGTAATTATTTTGGGAAAGAAAATTATCCCGTTTCAATCATTTTCAACTTCCGAATGACTAAGGAGATAGGAAAAACATTGGAGCTATCATTCTTGGCTAACAACTTCTTGAAAATAAGACAAACGACGAAAAGACAAACGGCCTACGGATATGAAGATTTAAGTATTCCGCTCTATTTTGGAGCTGAAATAAAAGTAAAAATATAATGTTTTATTAATTTATTAATTGTGTATGAAAAAGTATTTATTTATCTTACCTTTATTAGCGAGCCTCTTATTTACGGCCTGCTCTAGCGACGACGATGAAGTCGCTAAAAGCTACAACGTAACTGTGACTGTTACGGGTGGAGACGATATCGTATTAAACGATGTAACAGACCTTACTGTTAAAGTGATCAACACGAAAACTTCTAAGGAACAAACGGCAACGGCAACAGCAGGAAGTGCTGCATTGGTGTTGTCGGCCGGTACTTATAATTTTCAAGTAACCGGAAAATATAAAGATCATGATATCAGCGGAGTTAGCAGCAATGTAACTGTTGTTGGTAACTATACGGTGCCACTTACTATAAAGTACGCTGCGGTAAATAGTTCGTTGATTTTTAAAGAAGTTATTTCAGTGGCGTGAAAAGTTATTATTTCAAAGACGCTTTCTACGAAATTTATAATAACAGCAACCAGACTCAGTACCTTGACGGGGTAATTTTGGGTGTGGTAGATGATGGCTTGCCTGTGGGTACTTATACTCCAGCAAATTCGATTTGGGTAGATGGGAGTGGCAGCTTGTTGAGTAGCTATCCGATGTACAGCTTTACCATGTACTTCCCAGGCAGTGGCACTGAACATCCTCTGGAACCCGGTAAGAGTGTTGTGGTGGCAGTATCGGCTATAAATCATAGTGCTCGTACCTTGAGTAGTGGTGATGTTCAATCTCCGGTGGATTTAAGCAAAGCCAACTGGGAAATGTATGTACAAGGCAAAACTGTTACATTGACAGATAATCCAGACATTCCTAATTTGGAATTTGCATACAAAAACATGGGTATTCAGTTTATGCCATCAACTAGTGGTGAAGCGGTTATACTAGCCAAACTTCCTACTGGAGTAAAAATAACGGATTTCTTGGCAAGTGCTGACAACTTTAAGGTGAAACCAGGTACTTCGTTAACTGCAAACTTGATGATTCCAAGTGATTATGTAATCGATGCTATTGATATTGTGCGTGCTCCGGCTACAGAAAGATACAAGCATCTTTTAACTAAAGATGATCTTGGTCAGGCATGGGTAGATGGCTCTAGCAACGGGTCTTTGCAAGACGCTGCATATAGTGGAAAAAGCCTTCGCAGAAAAGTATCTGCTGTTGTTAACGGACGTAGTATCTACAAAGACACTAATAACTCTAGCGTAGACTTTATTAAAGGTGGCTCAACCCCTACTCCCGGCATTATTTCAACCACGGTGGATGAATAACCAATTCTCATCTTTCTATGGAGGGGCGATGGCTTACTCCATAGAAAGATGATTTATTCCAATTAAAGACACAAAAGAATGCTATATAGAAAAAGGTCACTCTCTTTTGCTTTATTTGCTCTTACTTATCTTACGGTTTCTGCACAACAGGGATCGGATTTTGAGCAAAAAGTCAGTTACTCTGATTTTCTCTACTTAAACAACATAGAAAGGGAAAGTCAGAATCCGACGTCTATACTTCGTAATACGCTGGATGTATCTGATATTCAACTAAACTACAACTATGGGAAAGGCAATTTTCATGCGATTGATGCTGCTAAAACGGAAAAGGATTTCGACTTTCTATTATACGGCATTAAGAAAATAAATAAAATAGCTTTCGAAGGAGGTATTCAATATTTCAACGAGAATCAGAACGACAAGAAATGGAATAGCACGTTATTCGTCGCTAAAGATAATCCATTCATCCTTTGCGACTCTATTAATAGTAATTTTTCAACTGAGAAGTTTTGCTTAAACGGGGGCTTTGCGTACGAGATTAATGATCGACTTAACGCCGGATTAAGAGTGAATTACTTAGTGGGAAGCTCTGCAAATCAAACGGATCCTCGGCCGGAGACTAATGGAATGAAGTTTCAAGTAAATCCGGGTATTGACTATAGCTTAGGATCTTCTTTTAAAATAGGACTTTCGGGCGTGGTGGGATGGATAAACGAAACCACTGAATATACAGTAGTAAAAACTTACGATAATTATCAGGTGCTTTTATTGAACGGATTATCTGACCCCGACACAAAACAAGCTCCCGGCTATCAAAGACGCTATTCGGGCAACCACAAAGGAGGGCAGATTCAACTTACATGGCGAAAGGATAAAACAGAGAACTTTCTGGAGGCAGGCATTCAACAATCTGTTGAAGAAGCTGAAGATGGGGGAAGTGCACAAAAATACAAAGGTGGAAAATACAAATCTACTGTGCTAAACTTAAATGATCGTTTCACTATTCGCTACGGAAAAACGCTGCACAACTTTACTTTCAACGGCGTTTTTAATAAGGTGGAAGGTGTTTACTATCAACAACAGCAACATTCTGATGCCAACGGCAATATTTCATGGGAGGTGACGGATCAATCGATCTGCCACAAGAGGAACGATACGGATATATCGCTCGGATACCGTTGGGATCTACTCTCTTCGACTGAAGTCCCCACCCTCACAGGAGGATTAACAGGAGGATTCCGGAATCAAGAAACAAATCGCTTCCCGGAAGGATACACTCAGAAATATTCGACTGCATATACGAAGTTGTTTGGAGCCAAACGCCTATATCTCAAAAAAATGCTGATCACTATTAATGCTAATTTAGAGTATTCGAAACGCCTCAGCAACAAAAATAAAACAGAAGAACTCACTCTTGAAAGTCAATATTTTACACCGACTTACGAATATGAATCGGCAAGCCAGTGGGCTAGCAATGTTAAGATACAAGCTCAGCATCCGATTCGCTTAAAATCGGTTTTATCTTATCTCGGAGGTTATATAGAATACGGATATTCAGCCTATACCGGAATTTTCAATTCTTTGAAAGGCGAAAGCCGACAATACTTTCGAGCCGGAATTAATTTAATATTCTAATTAAACAATCATCCTAATGAACCAACCTACAAAATTTTTATCTCTCTTATTTTTAGGCGCATGCCTTACGGTATCGGCCTTTGCTCACAAAGGGAAAAGCGGATTCGCCATTGTGGTGGATTCTGCCACTTATGAGAATGTAAATAAAGAGATCAAGCAATATGCGAAATCAATAGAGGAAAAAGACCACCTTACTACTTATATTATAGTGGATAAATGGGGAAATCCTGATTCTATTCGCACACACCTCTATTCTTTATATCAACAAAAAGAATCGCCCATTGAAGGAGCGGTATTGATTGGCGACATCCCTATAGCAATGATTCGTGATGCTCAACATCTTACTTCTGCTTTTAAGATGGATCAAATTGCTTTCGACAAAAAAGAATCTTCTGTACCTAGTGATCGCTTTTACGATGACTTTGGCTTGAAGTTCCGCTTTCTTGAAAAAGATAAGAACGAGAGACTCTATTTTTATTATTCATTAGCTCCCGAATCTAGTCAGAAATTAAATCCTGCTATTTATTCGGGAAGAATAAAAGCAAACGATGAAAACGGGACTTCGCGATATCAGAAAATAGCGGATTTCCTAAAAAAGGCTGTACAACAAAAGTACGGTGAAAATACGGTAGACCAATTACTGTATTTTAGTGGTAATGGGTATGTTTCTGAATCACTACTCGCACGTATCGACGAGAAAGAGGAAATTCTAGAGAACTTTCCATGGCTAAAGAAACAGCAAAATGGAATTGAGTATATTGACCATGCCCGCGACACGGCAATAAAATATCGCCTCATGACGGAGATGCAACGCTCTGACTTGGATTTGGCTATTCTTCATCATCATGGAGATGTGGAGATTGAATATATGAATAACGTTCCAAAGGTGGACAATCCAACTGATGAACAGAAATATCTACAAATGTATCTGCGTGAATCATTGCGCTACGGAAAGGAGAAAGGGAGGAATGTAGACAGCTTACAAACGGTTTTGGCTAAAAGGTTCGACAACTTGCCTGCTGAATGGTTTAAAGGCGCTTTTGATCAGAAAGTTATAGAGCAGGACTCTTTATTCACTCGCTCGTTGGATTTGTACATCGAGGATTTCGACCATTATAGTCCCAATGCTAAAATGGTTATCTTAGATGCTTGTTTTAATGGTTCATTCCACAAAAATAAATACATTGCAGGAGCTTACATCTTCGGTGGACAAACCGTGGCTGTGATGGCAAATAGCGTAAACGTGTTGCAAGATAAATGGCACGATCGCTACGTCGGTTTACTGGCTCTAGGTATGCGTGCCGGACGAATGACTCAAATGAATCCCTATCTGGAAGGACATCTAATAGGAGATCCTACTTTCCATTTTGCAGCACAGGAACAAGCATTCGATGTGAATGAGGCATTACTAAATAAAAAAGAGTCTTTCTGGAAGAAACAACTAAAAAGTACATCGCCGGCAATTCGAACTTTAGCTCTTCGAGAACTGGTTTACAACAATAAGAAGGACTATTCGGGACTATTGCTGAATCAGTTTCAACACAGCACTTCGTATATAGAAAGAATGGAGATTCTGGTGCTTCTTTCCACTTATAACAATGACAATTTCATTCAATGTTTGCAAGCTGCTGTCAATGACAGTTATGAGTTAGTACAACGTTTTGCGCTTAATTTCATTGCACAAAGTGGCGATCCGCGTTTAGCTTCAGCTTTAATTAGCATTGCCATCCGCAACAATACTTCTGAACGTAGTGAGTTCAATACAAAAATGGCTTTAGCGCTTTTCCCTGAGGATGTTTTAATCAACGAATTTGAAAAGCAATTCTCTAAAATAACGTATTATAGCGATAAGCAGAAAGTGCATGATCAAATTGCAAAAGCTATTAAATTGAACGCCAATAAATGGACGAAGGAAATACGTCCGGTACTTCAAGATAGCATTATCTCTGAGAAGAGTAAACTAAGTACTATTCGTTATTTGCGCAACTATCATCTGCATGCATTGGTTCCCGAAATATTGAATTACTTACAGAACACAACTGATGAGAAGCAACAAGTGGCACTATTAGAAGCGTTGGGATGGTTTAATTTGTCGTATCGCAAAGATGAAATTGCAACGGTTGCACTTAAAATAAGTAATGATTCAAAATATGCAAAGATCACTAGAGACGAAGCTCTTAAAACATACAATAGATTGACAGGCTCTATTAATTAGACAAGATGAAAAAAAAATATTGGCTATTTTTTATACTAATAGGATACCTGGGCGTGAAACAACTTCACGCCCAGCAACGTTCTATTTATAAGGAACATTCATGGACGGAAGCGGAACTTAAAAAACGGAAAGCGATCTCTGAATGGAAGAGTACAAACCGATTAACTTCTGCATTGCCCAAAGGCATAGACAACTCTACCTCAAAATATTTCCCTCCTATATTCAACCAACGAAGTAATTCCTGCTCACAAGCTTCAGGGGTAAGATATGTATTCACTTACGAAGTAAACAGGATGCTAAATCACGCACTTGCTGCAGAAGATAATGAGTATATCTTCTCGTATCATTTTACTTGGGATTACCTGAATAACGGACAAGATGAGGGTTCACTCCCTGAATTAGGATACGATTTAATGAAAGTTGCAGGGGCAGCATCGAAAGCTGATATGCCTGACGAGAGCGAAGCTACATCCACCACTACATGGATGAATGGCTACGACAAATATCTGCGAGCACTGAGGTTTCGAGTAAAAAGCTACGAGAAGTTTACTTTGAAAACACAAGAGGGCATAGAAAGATTGAAACAATTTCTATACAACAGAGGCGTGGAAGGTAGTGCAGGAGGTCTTGTTACCTTCTCATGTAAATCAGCCAACTGGACGGAACATTCTTACACCGGTACTTCTGCTATGGGGTTAGAAGATATCATCACCAAAAATGGAACAGAAGGGGCACATGCTTTAACGATATGCGGTTACGATGATCAGGTGGAATACGATTTGGACCAAAATGGGATTATTACCGAGGATGAAAAAGGTGCTTTCATTATTGTAAACAGTTGGAGCACCGGATGGGCTTCTAAAGGACGATGCTATTATCCGTATAAATTATTTCTCACTCCTGCAAATGAGGGCGGTTTGAAAGATTTGGATGCGGAAGCACTGATGATAGAACCGGAGGTGCATACGCCACAAATTGTTTTCAAAGTGAATGTAACTTACACCTCTCGCGATGATCTATATTTTGTGTTAGGTGCTGCGGATGGAGCGGATGCAACAGTGCCTACTGTAAAATTTATGTACCCTATTATGTGCAATCAAGGTGGTGATTATCCAATGCGAGGTGAGGGCTCTTCCGATCTATTTAAAAAGATTGAGGTAGGACTCGACTTCACTGATATGATACCGGAAATTGAATCTTTTAAAAGTCCAAAATATTTTCTCACCGTACGCAAAATAGCTAGTGGATCAAAAATTGGAGACGGCAAAATAGACAGTTTCTCGGTGATAGATTATAGAACGAATAAAGAAATTGCAAGCTTACAAAAAGATGTTCCTATTAAAGGAGAGACAATTGTTAGCACGTTGGTTGATGCTAATTCGGTTTCTAGCAGTTTTGCAAGCTGGCTTTATAATGAAGACAACGTGATCGCATCACCTTTCATTCTGAAAACGGCCGACGGCAAACAAATAAAAATAAAATTCGAAGATTTTAATAAAGAGAATCAAACGGTAAGAATCCGTTATCAAAAACTTCAATAAATACGCAAAATGAAAACATACCCAATAGCTCTTATGTTATCTCTAGCAGCTTTATGTGGTTCATGTTCTTCAAATTATGAAGAAATTGCTGCATCACAAGATTCTTATCTCTCCATACCTTCCATAACGGACACGAAATGGACTTATATTTCTTTTTCGAAAGGAGAAGTAATCGGTACTTCTGTGCTAGGTTCTTCAAAAGAAGACGAAATATGGAAACAACGTACCGATTGGGATTTAGCTCTTTGCGGAAAATTACTACGTACAAACAGTGGAACATCGGGGAATGGACAAGGAGGAATTCTAAAAATAGATGGTGCCAGCTATGAAAGTATAGTTGCTCCATCAAGTGCGGATTTCAATATCGATAAGAAAGAAAAACCTTACTAATTATTGGTTCTGCAATACGAAAGGCGTTACTTAATTATCAAGTAACGCCTTTTTAATAAGCGCTTAATGAATTCCTATATAATTAAGTTATCACTACTGTCTCGTTAAGAAAGGAAGAACAGTATTTGCTCAATTGGGCAGTGTGCACTAAATTATAAAAAGAAGCTTGACACAGTTTAATTTACACATCCACCATTTACACAAAATATTGGATACTGCCTCCGATTAATAGTATTTTTCAATTCCACCAAATCCTATTATTATTTTATTCTCTTTTATTTTATTGATAAAGTTATTTAATCGCTTTTCAAATTCTTCCGGTCGTTTCCGTGCTGCTTCAATGTAGGCAATTCGAATACGTTTATATGTGTCGGAAAAATGTTGATAGTTTTTCCATACTATTTTATCTTCTTTCAATCTGTCAATTATATCATTTGGAAAAATAAAAGGGTCAGACAAAACGTTTCGTATTTTATCTTCAAATTTAGGGTGTATCATTTTATTTTCCAATAACCATTTAAGTCTTTCTTTGTTGGCTTGCGAGTATGTACTTTTAGGTTTTCTAGGCGTGAAATGCTGAATTTTATGTTCTTTATCAAGCGACTTTGTGGTACTGTCAATCCACTCGAAACAAAGGGCTTCTTCAACAGCATCGTTGTATGTAATACTTCTTTTGCCTGACGATTTAAGAGGAAATACAAACCAAATTTCGTCTTTGGTTTCAAAGTTGTCTGTCAGCCACTTTCTCCAATCTTCTCGATTTTCAAAATACTTTATTTTATTCTCTGTTGTCATAGTAGGTCATTCAAACTTATTATTTTACTGCCTTTACTTTCGTAATAATGAAGCATTTCGTCAACTTTCTTTTTATCGTAACTCGTAATGCAATCTGATAAGACAGACGGTTTATGTTTTGTTTAAACGTTCAATTCCGCTTTTCATTGTCCCACTGTGCTGTCCGCCGCTTGCACATAACTTGATTACGGGTGCTTGATGAATTCCTATATCATTAATTTATATTAAAATAATTAGTTAACAGTGATAACTATTAATATTAGTAACTATTTTTGTGCTCATAATAAAACACTGAAAATGGATACAGTTAAAAAAAGATTCCTTAGAGAGCCTATTGGTAGAAAAACAGGAAGAATAAGTAGAATGTTTTTCGGCGCGCTTCAAAACAGGCTTTCACATCTCGACATAGAACGTTCCTTCTATCCACTTCTGCTAATTGAGTCAGGTGAAGGGAAACTAACTCAGAAAGACCTTGCTAACGAACTGCCTTCCGACAAAGTACAAATCGTACGAATCGTAGATTATCTATCTATGAATGGTTATGTAGAAAGAGTGCAAAACCCTAAAGACAGACGTGAGTATTTTTTAAGGGTTACCGAGAAAGGACATGAAGCAATACCCGATATAAAAAACACCATTTTAGAATTATCAGGAATTGCTTTTAAAGGTTTATCACAGGAACAGGTTGATGAATTATATTCCATGTTAAGTTTAATTGAAAACAATCTTTTATCTCATAAAATCGATCAGTAAAATGAAAAAGAAGACAAACATCTTAATTGCTGCAATACTGTTGCTGCTAACTGCTTTTTTTATCAAAGTAGCATTTACAAAGTCAGACGATAAGAAGCGTGATTCGAAAGACAAAGTAGAAAAAAAGGTGGATGCGTTTATCGTAACTCCTTCATTACTTGTTTCGGACATAACAGTCACCGGTTCATTAGCTGCTTACGATGAAGTGGAACTAAAGAATGAAGTAGCCGGAAGAGTTGTAAAAGTGAATTTACCGGAAGGCAAGTTTGTAAAAAAAGGAACACTGCTGATCAAGCTTTACGATGATGATTTACAAGCTACATTGAGGAAATTGGAATCGCAACTTGCCATTCAAAAACGTATTTACAAACGACAAAGTGAATTGATGAAAGTGAATGGCATCAGTCAAAACGATTACGAACAAACCCTTTTACAAGTGAACACCATAAATGCGAATATCGCAGAAGAAAAAGCATTGATCCGCAAAACTGAAGTACGGGCTCCTTTCGATGGAACTATCGGGTTAAGGAACATCAGTGTTGGAGCGGTGGTTAGTTCTTCTACCCTATTGGCTACTATACGAACGAACAATAAAATAAAATTAGACTTTTATGTGCCTGAAAAATATAGTTCGGAAGTTACTGCCGGAATGAAAGTAAATTTCACCATGTACAACGGAAATAAATCGTATAATGCTACAGTAATAGCCTCGGAACGAGGCATTGATGATGCAACTCGTAATCTGAAAGTAAGAGCTTTGATTACAACCGTTTCTAAAGAACTCATCCCGGGAGCCTTTGCAAACGTAGAACTGAAATTCGGAGAAAACACACGGGCTCTGATGATTCCGACACAAACTATTATACCACAAGAAGGAGAAAAAACGGTAATTGTGGCTCGCAAAGGAAAAGCACATTTTGTAACCATAAAAACAGGTATTCGTAAATCTTCGAAAATAGAAGCCACTGAAGGACTTGTATCGGGTGATACAATTATAACTTCCGGACTGCTCTTCCTGAAAGAGGATTCAAAATTATCATACTCCACTATAACTAAGTAATCATGATTATTTCTGATATTGCTTTAAAAAGACCGATAGGCTCAATTGTATTGAGTCTGATTATCATACTAATGGGAATCGTTGGCTTTAAGTTCTTAGGCGTTCGACTATACCCTGCTATCGACCCTCCTGTAATTACGGTGCAGACTTCGTATACAGGAGCCAATTCGGAAATTATTGAGTCGCAGATAACTGAACCTCTGGAGAAATCCATTAACGGCATTGAAGGGGTGAAATCAATTTCTTCGCAGTCGGCTATAGGAAGCAGCAACATTACTGTGGAATTCAATTTGGGAGCGGATTTGGAAAAAGCGGCTAATGATGTTCGCGATAAGGTTTCGCAAGCGACTAAAACGTTGCCACAGGATATTGATGCCCAACCTACGGTAACGAAAGCTGATGCTAATAGCGATCCTATCATTATGTTGACTGCTCAAAGTAGTACGATGAGTGCTATTGAATTGAGCGACTATGCGGAAAATGTGTTGCAAGATAAATTGCAAACCATCCCCGGCGTTAGTTCGGTTTCCATCTATGGACAACAGAGACCTTCTATGCGCCTGTGGCTAGATCCGGATAAAATGGCTGCTTATAATATTACTGCATCGGATGTCAACACAGCACTAGTCAATGAGAATGTGGAAATGCCGGGAGGTAAAATACGTGGAAATGCCACTGAGCTTATTCTGAAAACACATGGGCGATTAACCAGTGAAGAGGATTTTAACAATCTGATTGTGAAGCAAACCGATAATCAGGTAATACGATTCCGCGACATTGGAGATGCCGCATTAGGAGCACAAAACGATGAATCCGGTTCCACAATTAATGGAGCTACGGGAGTGATGTTGGTGCTAATACCTCTTCCCGGAGCAAACGATATTCAGATTGCCGACGAATTTTACAAACGTTTGGATCAGATAAAAGAAACGATCCCCAAAGGAATGGATTTAAGCGTAGCACGCGATAAATCGACTTTTGTAAGGCAATCGGTTACCGATGTGGTGGAAACTCTGGCTATCGCCATCTTACTGGTAGTGCTCATTATTTTTCTATTTTTCAGAAATTGGATCATCGCTTTACGTCCGCTCTTGGACATTCCTGTTTCGCTGATCGGAACGTTCTTTGTGATGTATATTTTTGGATTCTCCATTAATGTGCTGACCCTACTTGGTATTGTCTTGGCTACCGGACTGGTTGTGGACGACGGTATTGTGGTCACTGAGAATATTTTTAAACGAATTGAGAAGGGAATGGATAAGTGGCAGGCTGCTTTTGAGGGAACGCGTGAAATATTCTTTGCGGTAATTTCCACTTCTATGACACTTGCCATCGTTTTTATCCCGGTAATTTTCTTGGAGGGATTTACCGGCCGTTTATTCCGTGAGTTTGGAGTGGTAGTAGCAAGTGCAGTATTAATATCAGCTCTTGTTTCGTTGACATTGACTCCTGTATTGAATGTACTATTAGGTGGATCGACTTCCCATCACTCTAAATTCTATGAAAAGAGTGAACCATTCTTTGTCGGTATGGAAAATGGATATAGACGAGCATTGAGTTTCTTTATTAAAAACAAATGGATTGCTTTTGCTATTCTTGGATTTTGTTTGGTACTCATTTTTTCCTTGTCGAAAGCTTTGAAATCGGAACTGGCTCCACTAGAAGATCACAATTATATTCGAACTTCTATCACTGCTCCCGAAGGAACCGAATACACGAATACGCAGCATTTAATAGACAAAATTGCTAAAGTGAGTATGGACTCAATCCCTGCTGCCAAATATGTACTTGCCCGATATGCAGGAGGCAGCAATGCAAGTGCAAATACCGGAAACGTAACTACTTTCCTCTCCGATCCATCGGAAAGAAAAGCCTCTCAGCAGAAAATATACGATAAGTTATCGGATATCTATTCCACAATTCCGGATGCAAAGATTATTCCGAGTCAAGAGCCGACTATTGCAACCTCAAATTCGAGAGGATTACCGGTTCAATTTGTGATACAAAATCTTGATTTCGAGAAGTTACATGAGGTACTTCCTAAGTTCATGGATGAAGCACAAAATAGCGCAGTATTCAGCAATGTGGATGTGGATTTAAAATTCAATAAGCCTGAAATAAATATCACGGTCGACCGATTAAAAGCGAATAGTTTGGGGGTCAGCGAGAAAGATATTTCGAATACATTAAATTTAGCATACAGCGGAAGTCGATATGGGTATTTTCTAAAAAACAATAAGCAATACTATGTAATTGGTCAGGTAGCTAAAGAAGATCGTAACATGCCTGCCGATATCACGTCGTTGTATGTACGATCTAGTTCAGGCAAGATGATACAACTCGACAATCTCGTGAAGATGGAGGAAAACAGCAATCCACCTATATTGTATCATTACAACCGCTACAAGTCGGCCACTGTTTCTGCCAATTTAGCAAAAGGGAAAACATTAGGAGAAGGCATTAGTGAGATGCAAAGAATTGGAGGTAAGTTATTAGACCCGTCATTTAACACCGCCTTATCGGGATCTTCTAGAGATTTTGCAGAGAGTAGTTCGAATATTTCGTTTGCCTTGGTACTAGCCTTATTATTAATCTACTTAATTTTGGCTGCTCAGTTTGAAAGCTTTCGTGACCCTTTTATCATTATGCTCACAGTGCCAATGGCTATTGCGGGGGCGATGCTTTCATTGTGGATATGTGGACAGACGCTAAATATATTCTCTGAAATCGGAATAATTATGCTCATCGGAATTGTAACAAAGAACGGAATACTAATTGTGGAGTTTGCCAATCAAAAACGGAAATTAGGATTAAATAGAAGAGTCGCCGCATTTGAGGCTGCTTCTGCCCGATTCCGCCCTATCGTAATGACTTCGCTAGCTACTCTTTTCGGTAGTTTGCCTATTGCCTTAGCACTGGGCTCGGGAGCTCAAAGTCGCGCGCCGCTGGGAACGGTAGTGGTGGGAGGATTACTCTTTTCACTGATACTTACTCTATTTATAATTCCTGTAACTTACATTGTTATATCAAGCAAAAATAAAAAGAAACAATGAAAAATATTCCTATATTCCTCTTCTTGATGATCGCTTCCTGCGTTCAGGCACAGGAGTTGCTAACCCCGGAAAACGCGGTGGATATTGCATTAAAGAATAATTTCGAGATATTAGTAGCTCGCAACGAGGCTGATATCGCTCAAATAAACAATACGAAAGGTAATGCCGGAATGCTGCCCACTATAAACGTGAACGGCTCCGGAAATTATAGCTTTAATAATGTGTATCAGAAGCTTTCAAGCGGAACTATTAATAAATACGCTTCCCAATCGAGCACATTAGTAGGTGCTAACACAGAATTGTTGTGGACTTTATACGATGGAGGCAAAATGTTTATTACAAAGAATAAACTGGCAGAGATGCAGGCTCTTGGTGAACTCCAATTTCAATCGAAAGTTTTGGAGTTAACGTACAATGTTGTCACTGCGTATTATGACATTGTAAGACAAAAGCAACAATTGAAATCGATGAATGAAGCGATTAGCTACAATAAGGAACGCGTGATTATTGCTCAAACCGGATTTAATGCAGGCTCGCTGGCAAAAACAGATTTCCTTCAAGCAAAAATTGATTTAAATGTGGCGATGGAAAATGCGATCAACCAGCAATACGCAATTAGTGAAGCACAGAAAACTTTAAATAGTATGCTAGGTAAAGACCCAAGTGCTGCATTTGAGGTGTCCGATTCTATACCGCTTTCTTATATACCCAATAAAGATGAATTGATGCTTAAGCTGAATTCATCAAATGCAAGTATCTTATCGTTCAAGAAACAAATTGAGGTGGCTCGATTAACGATGAAAGAAACTCAAAAAGCATATTCACCAAATCTAAGTTTTAAAGGGGGATATTACATTTCACAAACTATAAACTCAGAAGGATCTACTTTGAAAAATCGTTCTTACGGTCCACAAATAGGAGGAACTCTTTCTATCCCGCTTTATAATGGTGGAGAGACGAAACGAAAAATTACCGTCGCAAAAAAGGAGCTGCAATCGGCTGAATATAATTTAGACAATGTAAAATTACAAGCGAATACAGAATTGCAAAATGCACTTACTGACTTTGAAAATCAACAACTTTTGCTTCAAATAGAGAAAGAAAATAATCAGCTGACTAAAGAGAACATGGAGATTAGTTTACAACGTTTGCGATTAGGTCAGACCACTTCTCTTGAGGTGCATCAAGCCCAAGAAAACTATGTGCAATCATCTACCCGTCTTCTCAACTTTGAATACAATTTAAAAATCGGAGAAACAAAATTAAAACAATTGGTTTCTTCTTTATAAGGAATCAACATCGAATTAACTACTTAAAAACAAGACATTACGCCAACTAATATGCAAGTAAAAGGATCTGAAAATTTTAAAACCATATTCCGTTCTCTTAGATATAAAAACTATCGGCTCTTTTTTAGTGGACAAAGTGTTTCACTGATTGGGACATGGATACAACGTATAGCAGTGCCTTGGTTGGTATATCGCCTGACAGGATCGGTCTTTCTTCTTGGGGTCGTTGGCTTTGCGGGACAGATTCCGACTTTCTTATTAGCTCCTTTTGCAGGTGTGCTTACCGATAGGTGGAATCGCTATCATATTTTAGTGGCTACACAGATTTTTTCAATGGTACAAGCTTTAATCTTGGCATTATTATTTTTTACGAACACCATTGCTTTATGGAACGTATTACTACTTAGCATCTTTTTGGGATGTATTAATGCACTGGATGTCCCTGCCCGTCAGTCGTTCGTAATTGAGATGGTGGAGGATAAAAAAGACCTTCAAAATGCCATTGCACTTAATTCGTCGATGGTAAACGGGGCTCGACTATTAGGGCCTTCTATTGCAGGAGTATTGATTGCGTCGTTGGGTGAAGGGGTTTGTTTTTTAATCAACGGACTGAGTTATATCTTTGTAATCGCATCACTTCTTTTCATGACTGTTAAGCCTCAACAGATTCTGCTAAAGGAGAAGAATGTTTTAAAGGAAATGAAAGAAGGATTTAAATATACTTTCGGCTTTGCTCCCATAAAATCAATCATTCTTTTACTTGCATTAATCAGCCTTATGGGAATGCCTTTTTCTATTTTAATGCCGGTTTTCGCAAAAGATATTTTTCAGGGAGGCTCTCATACGTATGGATTTCTTATAGGAGCTTCAGGAATTGGTGCGCTATTCGGTGCCGTTTTTTTGGCTTCACGCAAAACGGTATTAGGGCTCGAGAAGGTGCTCCCTATTGCTGCGTTTACTTTTGGAGGAGGACTTATCGCATTCTCTTTATCACGGTGCTTTCTTCTTTCTATGTTCTTTATGCTTATCACTGGACTGGGAATGATGTTGCAAATGGCAACTAGTAATACAATACTTCAAACAATTTCCGACAATGATAAACGTGGACGAGTTATGAGCTTTTACACCATGGCTTTTATGGGTACGGCTCCATTTGGAAGCATGTTAGCAGGAAGTATGGCAAGCTGGATTGGTGCACCGGCAACACTCTTTTGGGGAGGAGTGGCATGTGTGATTGGTGCCTTCCTTTTTGCCCGACAACTAACTTCTTTCAAGAAACTAGTGAGGCCGGTTTACATCAAATTGGGAATTATTCAGAACCCTGCTTAAGCTATTTTTTTTCAGTCCAAATAGTATTCTCTCAAAATCTTTGTATAAACGATCGTAAATACGAAAAAGTTAAGTAACTTTGTGCTCAATAAGCATTGAACTTTTTTATGTATGAAAAGACTTAAAGAAACATTCCTGAACAATCTGTCGTTATTTGTTCAACAATGGAAAGAAAGAAGCCATCTTCACACAAGCGGCTTGGAAATATTGCGCTATATCGGACCGGGATTACTAGTTACAGTAGGTTTTATCGATCCCGGTAATTGGGCATCCAACTTTGCCGCAGGATCTGAGTTTGGATATACACTACTTTGGGTGGTAACACTCTCTACTATAATGCTCATCGTGCTACAGCACAATGTAGCGCACTTAGGCATTGTAACAGGATTATGCCTCTCGGAAACTGCTACGCAATTCGCTCCCAAATGGGTTGCTAAACCATTGCTGGGCACTGCCATGCTATCCTCACTATCAACTTCCCTAGCTGAAATATTAGGTGCAGCCATTGCCTTGCAATTGTTGTTCGGAATACCCATTATTATTGGAGCTGCTGCTGCTGTAGTTATCGTATCGATTCTACTCTTCACAAATTCTTACCATCATATTGAACGAATTATTATTGCATTCGTATCACTCATCGGTTTTGCTTTTCTATACGAACTAGCATTGGTTCATGTGGATTGGCTAGCCGCTGCTCAGTCGGCAGTTATTCCCCGAATTCCAAAAGGAAGCTTGCTTATCATAACAAGTGTGCTAGGGGCTGTAATCATGCCACACAACTTATTTCTACATTCTGAAATTATACAAAGTCGGCAGATACAGGCAAAAGGTGAAGCTCGTATACAAAAGGCTTTGAAATATGAATTTTACGACACGCTTCTGGCCATGTCGATTGGTTGGGCTATCAACTCTGCAATGATTATA
>Ga0302170_10000032_pt1 | contig 45338 bp, 39 predicted proteins | sample I_Fen_N2_1_FD_193492 | JGI IMG/M metagenome (GOLD analysis project Ga0302170, IMG submission 193492) | Peat permafrost microbial communities from Stordalen Mire near Abisko, Sweden - I_Fen_N2_1 | ecosystem: Environmental > Terrestrial > Soil > Wetlands > Permafrost | place: Sweden: Abisko...
ACTGCTTAGACAAAGGGCAGGCTGGGTTTAACCGCACGCTACAAGTACTCGATTCACTAAAAGTACCGCACCTTGGCACTTATCGTGATCCGGCGGAGCGCAAAGAGAAATTTCCTTTTCTACTTGAAAAAAACGGCTTCCGACTGGTCTTCTTAAATTACACTTATGGCACTAATGGGCTCGCTGCAAAAGCTCCCTCAGTGGTTAACTATTATAACCCTACTATCATTAAAGCTGATTTAGCAGCAGCACGTGCTTTAAAGCCGGATGCTATTATTGCTTTTATGCATTGGGGAGATGAATACCAGCTACTTCCAAACGATGAGGAAAAAGAACTTGCCGATTTACTTTTCAGCGAAGGTGTAACTCATATTATCGGTGGGCATCCGCACGTAATTCAACCGCTTGAACTTCGTAGAGATTCATTGGGCGGAAAACATCTGCTCGCATATTCGCTGGGTAACTTCATTTCGAACATGTCGGCTCCCAATACGGACGGCGGATTAATGGTAGAGATAAAGCTTACTAAGAAAGCCCCTTCTGCTCCTACCGAACTTACGGATTACTCTTACCACTTGGTTTGGTGCGCACGCCCTAAAATAAGTGGAAAGACGAACTATCAGCTTTTCTACGCGGAAGAAAAAACGCCACTCAACAATGAATGTGAAACACTTCGGAAACAGTTTACAGCAACAGCAAAGCAGCTTTTCAAGGAGCAAAATAAAGGTTTTTAAGCTCCCTAAAAGACGCCTTTTGCCCTTCGTTTTGCTAGGGAACAAGATGTAATGGAGGAAACAGAAGAAAAAAGCAAAAAAAACAGCGAAAACATTTGGCAAATTCCAGAATTCTCCCTATCTTTGCAGCGCTTTAAAAGATAAAAGCGCTTTATGGTGGTATTAGCTCAGTTGGTTAGAGCGTCGGATTGTGGTTCCGAAGGTCGTGGGTTCGACCCCCATATTCCACCCTCCCTTTCATAACATTTGATTTAGAAAGCCCTTTTCTCCGTGAGGAATAAAAGGGCTTTCTGGTTTCGAAAATTTTTTTGGAAAATTGTTTTTTTTATTAGGCACAACTTTTGCGATAAAAGCTGTGCCTAATGTTTATAAGCCATGAGGTAAATTAATTAATCTTTCTCGTCGGCCGACTGAATCAACTTACGAGTGAGAAGCTTCACAGGATACCATACGGCAATCCAACCTACAAGGAGAACGGTACCCAATACAAGCAAAACATCCAATGCCTCTACTTGTACCGGATAGGCATCTATCACAAAAGCACCTTCTGCAGCTCCTGCACCAAGCGTAATAAATCCGAAATGCTGTTGAAGAAGGCAAAGGCCAACACCTAGTACAATACCTATCAATGCGCCAAACAATGAAATCAAGCGACCTTCTAATAAAAATATTTGGCCTATCAAACGATCGCTAGCACCTAAATGCCGCAAAGTGATTACATCTTTCTTTTTATCGATGATCAACATAGAAAGAGAGCCTACTACATTAAAACAAGCGATTAATAGAATGAACGTCAAAAAGATGTATGAAATTAATTTCTCGAGTTTCATTATACGGAATACGTCTTCCTGCTGTTCGTAGCGATTCTTTACCTGAAAGTCCTTACCCAAGCGCGACTGGAGTGTACGCTGCACCACATCGGGGTTAGCCCCTTCAGCAACCTTCACTCCTATTTTACTAACCTCAGAGCGATAGCCTAACAATTGGCGGGCAAAATTTAAAGAGGAAAGTACGTATTCACTATCATACTTCCGCTGATTCACGGCAAACACCATACCCGGAGCTTGCACACTACGCATCACAAAAGCATTACTAGGATCTGCTAAATTTACTTCTTCCCCACGCTTTGGAGCATATACCTGCAAAGAGTCACTCTGGGTAATGCCAATTCCTAAACGAGCCGCAACTTCAATACCCGGTATAGCATATTCTGTGTCGCGATCATGCAAACGGAAAAATCCATTCCCGTATAGAATTTCGTCAATATGCGTAATCTCACGAAAACGATCGTCCACTCCTTTTAAGGTGACCATCAGCTGATTCGATCCATAGATCAACATCACTTGCTCTTCAAGTGAATAACTCATAAGAGCTACCCCTTCTGCTTCATGCAAATGTTGAATAGAAGGAGCCTCTGCATTAAAAACCTTTCCCTTAGTTGCTGTTATTTCGAGATCTGAATCGAAATTCGTGAAAAGATCAGCCACCATCTGTTGAAAGCCATTAAATACACTCAACGTGCAGATCAAAGCTAACGTAGCCAAGGCGACTCCGCAAACAGAGATGGCAGAAATTACATTGATCGCATTATGACTCTTCTTTGAAAAGAGATAACGCCGAGCAATAAATAAGGAGAGTTTCACAACAAGAATAAATAAAAAAGAGTTACTTTAATAAACTATCTATTTTATCGATATAGTCGAGCGAGTCATCGATAAAGAATTTCAGTTCAGGAATAATACGTAACTGATGGCGCACACGTGTACCCAGCTCGAAGCGAATTCCTTTCTGATTTTGATTGATATTTTTGCATAACTCCTCTCCTCGTTCGCTAGGGAAGATGCTTAAATACACACGAGCCACACTCAAATCCGGGCTTATGCGCACTACGCTTACACTCACAAGTGTACCTTGCATTGCTTTTGTTTGCAACTGGAAGATCTCACTTAGCTCCTTTTGCAAGAGGCGAGTAATTTTGTTTTGTCTGGTTGTTTCCATATATTTCTTTACTTCTTATACAACATTGTTAGCCCATCTCTCAAGGGCAAAATCACAGTTTCTACTCGCACATCACGGGCCACAAAATCATTGAAGGCACGAATACTTTTGGTTTGTGCATCTTGATAAGAGGGATCAACTACATGCCCATCCCAAAGTGTATTGTCGGCAAGGATGAGTCCACCACTTTGCATGCGCGACAACACGAGTTCATAATAATCAAGATAGCAACGTTTATCGGCATCAATGAAAGCCATATCAAAACAGAGTTCGGGCATTTGTGGAAGCAATTTTAAAACATCGCCGATATAAAAATGTATCTTATCGGCAAAAGATGAACGTTCCAACAAAGGGCGAGTAAAACACTCTTGTTCATCATTAACTTCAAATGTATGCAACACACCACCTTCAGGTAGTCCTTCAGCTAAACAAAGTGCTGAGTAACCACTGTATGTACCTATTTCCAATACCGAAAGCGGACGTTGTAAGCGCACCAACATTTTAAGGATACGCCCTTGTAAATGCCCCGAAGCCATACGTGGACGGAGCAGGCGAAGGTTGGTTGCTCGATACAGTTGATAAAGATAATCGCCCTCCTCGTCAATATGGTCGAGGATATATTGGTCAAGGAGGTCGTTCGCCATCATCTTCTTTAAGTTTATTCTGCGTAGCTACTTCTCTGCTTTAACGAGCAGAAAAAGAAGGCAACATATAATCTTTTGCAGCACTTAATATGTTGGAGACCTGATTGAGTTCGAGGAAGCTTGTGCCGCCACCTTCACCGAAGCAACCACTAAGGTAAGCTACACGGTCTGTTTCTGTAATCAGATTTTCATTGAGCAGCAAATACAAAGCTGAGAAGAAATAAGCACGTGCACTACCCTTCTCTTCCAAATAAATAGGCTTCACGCCATAGGAGAGAGAAAGCATACGCATGGTCTTCTCACGATAGCAAATTGCCAACACCGGGATCTCAGCACGAAAAGCAGCCACGAAGCGTGCCGTACGTCCTGTATAAGAGTCTGTAACAATAGCGCGGATACTCATTTTCTGGGTTGCCTTTACCGCTTGTTTGGCCAAGAATTCCGTAATATCCTCTTCTCTTGAAAGAGGCAAACGGATTTCATTTCCGAGCGAACTATTTTTCTCTGCATCTGCCGCCACAGCCGCCATGGTACGTACAGCCTCCACCGGATATTTACCATAAGCCGTTTCACCGCTTAACATAACGGCATCGGTATGATAGTAAATAGCATTGGCTACGTCGGTTACCTCGGCACGAGTTGGACGAGGATTATTGATCATAGAATGCAGCATCTGCGTAGCTACAATTACTGGTCTTTTACTCTGAATACATTTGTTAATCAGCATTTTCTGAATGCTAGGAATGCGCTCTAAAGGTATTTCAATACCCAAGTCACCGCGCGCAATCATTACGCCATAAGCAACTTCGAGGATTTCATCTATATTGTCTACACCTTCTTGATTCTCAATTTTCGCAATAATTTTAATCTCGCTTTGATGCATATCAAGAATTTCTTGAACAGCTTCTACATCACGTTTATTACGTACAAAAGAATGAGCAATAAAATCGATATTCTGCTCACAAGCCAACACAATATTATGTTTGTCTTTCTCCGTCAATGCGGGAAGGTTAATACGTACACCAGGTACGTTCACACTTTTACGAGCACCTAGCTTACCATCATTTTTAACTTCTAGAAGAAGATATTCGTCGGTTTTTTCAATCACCTCAAAATCAAGTTCCCCATCATCAAATAGCACATGAGAACTCATTGGTACATCTTTCACAAAAAGAGGATACGAAGCACAAATTAAATCGTGCGTAGTAATTCCATCCGGATTTCCAATCATTTTAACACGTTCTCCGGTAATATAGATCAGGTCGCTTTCACAGACAGTAGTACGCACCTCAGGACCTTTGGTATCTATAAGAATACCGATCTGACTGGATACAGCACGTACATTTTCTATAATCTTGCACAATCCCTCTGGAGTAGCATGTGCTGTGTTCATTCGCACCACGTTCATTCCCGCAGCATACAATTCCTTCAGAAAATCAACCTCACAACGACGATCTGAAACGGAAGCAACAATTTTTGTTCTCTTCATAACTTCTGTTTTTTATTCTTTATCTAATCCTTTATTATCTTTCTTTTCAAGCAATGCCTCTATCGCTAAACGATACGAATTGAGGCCAAAACCACAAATAACACCACAGCAAGCCGCTGAAATCATAGAATGATGACGAAACTCTTCACGCTGATGCACATTGGATATGTGCACTTCTACTACCGACGTTTGAATGGCTTTGATCGCATCATGCAACGCTAGGCTAGTGTGTGTATAAGCCCCCGCATTTAGTACAACTCCATCAAATGTAAAGCCCACTTCATGGAGTTTGTCGATAAGCGCACCCTCGCAATTATTTTGATAGTATTCAATTTCCACATTCGGATAGCAGGTTCTTAATCCCACTAAATAATCCTCAAAAGAACTATTGCCATAGATGCCAGGCTCTCTTTTTCCCAATAAATTAAGATTGGGGCCATTTAGGATGAGTATTTTCATTTGAAATCCGTATATTTGCCGCAAAGATACAAAAAAAATATGGAATACTCTACAAATAGTGTCAAAATTAGTGGAACCATCAAAGAATATTTAGCCTACCTAAAACTTGAGAAATCGCTCTCTCCTCATACGGTAGAAGCCTATTTACAAGATCTTGATAAATTGCTAAGTTTCCTCCTTATCGAGAAGGCTAATCCGCTAGAAGCAGACCTCAGACAATTAGAAGTTTTTGTATCGGGATTGCGTGATATCGGAATCAGTCCACGTTCACAGGCTAGAATTATCAGTGGAATAAAATCATTTTACCACTTTCTTGAATTTACCAATCGAATAGACTCAGACCCCACGGAGCTTCTACCCAGCCCTTCTATCGGGCGGCATCTTCCTGAAGTATTAAGTGTTCAAGAAATCGACTTATTAGAAGGAGCTATTGATCGATCTAAAAATGAAGGTCAACGGAATCGTGCTATCTTAGAAACACTCTACTCCTGCGGATTACGGGTAACAGAACTCTGCACCCTCTTAATATCAAATTACTATCCTAAAGATCAATTCATTCGTATTACCGGAAAAGGAAAGAAGCAACGCCTCGTGCCTATCTCACATACTGCGATACATGAAATTTCTTTATACATGGCAGATAGAAACAAGATGATTATAAAACCGGGTGAAGAAGATTATCTATTTCTTTCACGCCGAGGCACTCACCTTTCACGTATTAGCATTTTCCACCTTATCAAGGAATTAGCAAAAGAAGCTGGAATTCAAAAAGAAATATCCCCACACACCTTACGCCATTCGTTTGCAACTCACTTATTAGAAGGGGGAGCTAATTTACGAGTGATTCAGATGATGCTGGGGCACGAAAGCATCTCAACCACTGAAATCTACACCCACATTGACCGTGAACGCCTCCGAAGCGAAATTATAGAGTTCCATCCACGTAACATAAAATTTAGAGAAGATAAGCTTAGTGCTTCTTCCAATCGATCAGCCACCCCGCAAGAGGATTAAAAGTTTTGTGGATTTGAAAATAGGCTTTTTGAACAGTACCGAATTGACGATAACTATTTTCAACACTCTCAATCATCGATCCTTCAAAGTCAAAAGATCGCGTTTTGCCAACTAACCATTTTAAGATCTCTGCTATCACCAATGTACTAGCTCCAGAAGAGGCATAAGTAGGATCTATAAAATACAGCAAATCGTAAGCCGAAGTAGAATCCCAAACTATAAAATGCGCACAGTGTAAGTTTCCTAGCTTGTCGCGCAATGCAAATATCTGCGCTTGCTTCCGTGCCGTTGCCACTTTCCATAATCGCAAGAAAAGCAGATAAGAATAATCAATCATTGCAGCCTCTTTACGGCTAGCTAAAAACTGTTTATGCAAAGCATAGAACTCATCAGGCTTCAAATCGAACTCAAAGGAAAATTCTGCTTTCTCGGCCTTTCGAAGTTGACGCTGTTTAGCCGAAGAAAAGCGAGAAAGCACTTTCTCATTATTACCAATATTCTCTATTAAATAAGTATATCGAGTACTCTGCTTATAGCCTGCCCAGTAAAATGGTAACCAATTGGTGAAACTAAAATGAAAGCCCTGCTCATAATAGCTCAGTCCAAGCTGCTCTAATTGAACAATCAACTTCCCCAAATAATGCTTTTCATAAGTCAATCGGTCGGCATCCGTTTTAGCCCCATTCGATTCAGTCTTCTCAGGAGCACGCAGCCACGGACCGGTAGCTTGTGTTAGCTGTGGCTGAAGAATAAATTTCAGCCCTAGCTTTGTACGAACATGATAAGGCAATGCGGCCATAATTTTGCCATTCTCTTCCACAAGAAGCACTTCCCATTGTCCGGGACAAATTGCTTCAAACCACCAATATTGCTGCCGTAAAGGAATTGTTTTTTCCTCCTCACAAAGTTCCTTATAAAGTAATTGAGTTGGAGTTATTGTGTTTCTCTTCATTTTCATTTTCGATTTATGGTATTCTTAAATAGGAATTTCTTTGCGATATAATATGCATATTCTCCTTTCAATATTTCAGCAACAGAAGGATTCTTCTCATCCATTGGCCGACCGAGTTCCATCGGGATTCGTTGAATATGCCGAGGAGTCAAGTCGAGTTTTAATCCAGCAGTCCCAAAAGACAAAGAAACCGTTGATGAGATTTGCTGAAAAAACTGAAGAGAAACTCCTGTATCTGTAAAGGGAAAAGAAAAATAACAAGGGTATGAAGAGGAAAGCACGGAACCTGCTATTTGAGATACAGCTCGACAGCTATCAAGTGTTTGTTCCAATTGCGCTTCAAGAGAAAGTGTGGTATAAAGGGGATGATTTATTGAATGTCCGCCAAAACAGAAACCCTCCTTAATCAACGATTCTATTTGTGGGGTTGTAAGATAAGGTTGCTCTTCTTTTAAAAAAGAACAAACGTCCACTCCACCTTTGTACTCTATATTCAAACTTTCTTGATAACGATAGAAGAGTGCTTTATTATCAACAAAACCAGAATTTATAAAGCAAATACAAGGGACTCCTTTTTTTTGCAATATAGGTGCAACAACCTCATAAAACGAACGTAATCCGTCATCAAAACTTAAAAGCATCTTCGGTCTGCTTGGATGAATAAGTGGTCTTCCATCTTCATAGAAAACAGCACCTTTTTCGTCTGTTATAAGTTCATCTACAGAAATCGGCTCATAATAACGTAGCATGAAATCCAAATCTTCTTCAAATTCAGAAACTGTTTTTACTTTGTACAAATGTCGAATATGCGGCAAAGGTTCATCACTCACAGCATGATAAAACGGGGCAATGAAATTTGGGCCGAACTTTAAATAAGTCGACAACGAAGGCCGCTGAACAAGTTTAGAATGAAGAAAAGGATTTCGCATTTCTTAGGATTATCGATTTAGATTCAACTGGTCGAACAATTTAAAATATAGGTGAACAGCCTCTTCTATTTCTGAGACACAAATATATTCTTCTGCAGTATGCGAACGCGAAGATTGTCCGGGACCAAGCTTCAAAGACGGAAAAGGCATTAAAGCCTGATCACTCAAAGTAGGCGAGCCAAACGGCTCTAACTCAAAGGCCTTACACCGCTCTACTAAAGGATGAGTAAGTGCTAAACGTGAAGAATTCAATCGATACGAACGTGCCTTGATTTCACTTTTCAAGTGTGATTGTATCAACCGGAAAATTTCCTGATTTGAATAGAGCTCATTGCTACGTACATCTACCACAAATGAACAAGTATCAGGGACCACATTATGCTGAGTTCCTGCAAAAATCTGCGTAACACTCATCTTTACAGGGCCTAACAGTGGCGATTCTTTATCAAAATGATAAGTACGCAGCCATTCCACATCAAGCAGAGCTTCATAAATAGCATTTATGCCCTCATTGCGAGCGGCATGCCCAGCCTTACCGTGAGCTATAGCATCCAATACCATCAAACCTTTTTCAGCTACAGCTGGTTGCATTCCGGTTGGTTCACCAACAACTGCAAGAGCTATCGGAGGTAATTCCGGTAAAACGCTTTCAATGCCGGCTTTACCCGATACTTCTTCTTCTGCAGAAGCTACATAGATGACATTGTAAGGTTGTTGAGTAGTGATTAGTTGCTGATAGACATTTAGCAAAGCAACAAGTCCACCTCCACAATCATTTGCACCAAGGCCATAAATTCGATCTCCCTCTTCAGTTGCTAAATAAGGATTGTGCTGCCAGCCGGCTACAGGTTTTACTGTATCGATATGAGCATTCAACAGAAGAGTTGGCTTTTCCGTATCAAAATTCTGCGGCTTAAGAATTAAATTATTTCCTTTCCGCATAGAAGAGAGCCCCATAGTACGGAAGTAAGTTGCTAGGAAATCGGCAACCTTACCTTCTTCACGACTAGTAGACGGTATAGAAATGAGTTGCTTAAGCAAATCTATTGTTTGAGTTATATCAATTGATTGAGCCATCTTATTAAAAATTTTACTTTGCAAATATAGTGATAATTCAAAAAATAGCTGTAACTTTGCCGAATAAATTTCAATAAAACCGCGTATGGAAGTACATCATTTGGCAGTTTTGCCTGAGTACCAGGCCGCAAAATACGGCGAAAGAGATGCGATAAGATATCGCAACTATGAACTCGACAAATGGGTATCAGTAAGCTGGAATCGCTTCGCTGAATTAATAAAAAAGACAGCTTGTGCTTTAGCTTCATTAGAAACAAAAGTGGAAGAAAATGTAGGGCTTTTTTCACAAAACAAGCCAGAGTGCCTATATACAGAGATGGGGGCATATAAAATACGCGCTGTGTGCGTACCCTTGTATGCTACTAGCTCTGCGGCACAAGTGCAATATATTGTAAACGACGCCAATATCCGCTATCTTTTCGTTGGAGAGCAATATCAGTACGACGCTGCGTTTAGCGTTCTACAGGTTTGTCATTCATTAGAACGACTAATTATTTTCGATAAAGCTGTGAAAAAAGATACACGCGACATTAATAGCATATACTTCGAGGATTTTCTTGCAAAATGTGATGATACGAAATACAGTGCTTCTGTAGACGAACTGGCAAACTCGGCAACTCCCGAAGATCGTATGAACATTCTTTATACCTCAGGAACCACTGGTGAGCCAAAAGGCGTACAACTTTACCATAAAGCTTTCCTGCAACAGTTAAAAGTGCATAGCGAACGCCTTTATATGCTATCAGATAAAGACATATCAATGTGCTTTCTTCCACTTACGCATGTCTTCGAAAAAGCTTGGACTTATCTCTGTCTTTCCATTGGAGTTGTAGTTTGTGTAAATCTCAAACCGAACGACATACAAACGAGCTTGAAAGAAATTAATCCTACGGTAATGTGTTCCGTGCCACGCTTTTGGGAAAAGGTTTATCAAGGGGTAGAAGATAAGATAAATTCGTCATCAAGCTTACAAAAAGCACTTATGAGAAGTGCTTTAAAAGCAGGAAAAGAGTACAATATCGACTATCTCCGCATTGGGAAGAAACCACCATTTGCACTTAAATTAAAATATCAATTTTTCGAGCGAACTATTATTGCATTACTCAAGAAAACTTTAGGGTTAGAGAACGGTAATTTCTTCCCCACAGCAGGAGCTGCAGTACCTGATGCTGTAAATGAATTTGTTCATTCGGTTGGGCTCGATATGCTCGTTGGATATGGACTAACAGAATCGATGGCTACTGTTTCTTGCGGAACGCCTACAGGATATACCATAGGCTCGGTAGGAAAAGTCATGCCCGGACTAGATGTTAAAATTGGAGAGAACAACGAGATTTTACTCAAGGGAGACATCGTAACAGACGGATATTTCCGTAAACCGACAGAATCAAAAGAAGCTTTCACGGCAGATGGATATTTCCACACCGGAGATGCCGGCTATTTTAAAGACGGAGAACTTTACCTAACCGAACGTATCAAAGATCTATTTAAAACCTCAAACGGTAAATATATTGCTCCGCAACAATTAGAAACAAAATTGGTTGTCGATCGCTACATTGACCAAATAACCATAATAGCCGATAAACGTAAATTCGTAACTGCGCTTATTGTTCCTCTCTACCCCGCTGTAAAGGATTATGCGGCTCGGCACAACATTCCTTATTCGAGTATGGATGACCTATTAATACATCCTAAAATCATGGAGTTGTTCAAAGCACGCATCGACACACTACAGCAACAATTTGCACACTACGAACAGATAAAACGTTTTGCACTTCTTCCAAACCCTTTTAGTATGGAAAAAGAAGAACTTACAAATACGTTGAAAATAAGACGCAGTGTGGTTAACAGAAATTACGCAGACGTCATTGAAAAAATGTATACAGATTAACTTCAGCTTAGCAAAAACTGATGCTCTCCATACTTATACCCTCCTATAACTTCGATTGCAGCCTGCTTGTAGATGCGCTCCACAAACAGGCTGAGTCGCTAAAAATATCGTACGAAATACTGGTAGCTGACGACTGCTCTGAAGAGGCTTTTCGCCTCATCATGCGCAAAATCAATTCTTGGCCTCACTGCCAATATTTTGAGCAGGAGCGAAACGTAGGACGTGCAATCATTCGCAACACCCTAGCTCGTAAAGCTGCCGGAGAATGGCTACTTTTTCTTGATGCCGATGCACTGATGATAAAATCAGATTTCTTGGCGGTTTACCTCAAAGAAACTCAAAAAGAAGAAGCAAAAAATATTGTATTTACAGGAGGATTGGTATACCCCTCGGAAGAGCCTGAGGTAGGTAAACGCTTACGTCACTTTTACGGCCTACTTCATGAACAACGATCGGAGAAAGAGCGTAATAGCACACCTTATCGGAGCTTTAGCTCTTTCAATTTTTTCATTGCAAAGCAGCTCTTTATGCATGTTCCTTTCGATGAAACATTTAAAGCTTATGGGCACGAAGATACCTATTTAGGCCTGCAACTTGAAGAACGTGAAATTCCAATTAAGCACCTCAATAATCCGATGCAACATGATTCGCATGAAAGCGATGAAGAGTTCCTTGTAAAAACGCGTACGGCTATTAGAAGTTTGTTTGAAAAACGAGATTTGCTTGTTATAGGAAGTCCATTGCTACAAACATTCAATCGCATAAAGAAATTCCATCTTGTATTTCTCTTTGCTCTCTTATACATCTTTACAAGCGGGATTCTTGCACGTCAATTATCTGGTAAAAAGCCTAATCTCGTTCTTTTTCCTCTCTACAAATTAAGTTATTTAGCAATTTTTGCAGCTCGCAAGGGCGAACTTTGAGAGTTTTTCCGTACCTTTGCAGCAAGAAACCCTAGTTTAGGCTGCAGAATGATAACAATAGAACAACTTAAAGACACTAAAGAGCGCTGTGAGGCGCTAAAAAGATACCTCGACATCGATCAGAAAATGGTAGAAGTGGAGGAAGAGCAACTACGCACCCAGGCTCCAGGTTTCTGGGATGATCAAAAAACAGCAGAAGCACAAATGCGTAAGGTTAAGGCTCTGCAAAAATGGATTGACGGATATAAGGACATTAAGACTCTTACCGACGAATTAGAGCTCGCTTTCGATTTTTACAAAGACGACTTAGTAACGGAAGAAGAAATTGATGAAGCATATGCAAAAACGATCCATACTCTTGAAAGCTTGGAGCTAAAAAATATGCTACGCGAAGAGGCCGATCAAATGGATTGTGTACTGAAAATCAACTCCGGTGCAGGAGGTACAGAGAGCCAGGACTGGTCGTCCATGCTTATGCGCATGTATATGCGTTGGGCAGAAAGCAATGGTTATAAGCTTACTATTTCGAATATTCAAGATGGAGATGAAGCGGGAATTAAAACTGTAACTATGCAACTAGAGGGTGATTCTGCATACGGATACCTTAAAGGAGAAAATGGAGTGCATCGTTTAGTACGCGTATCTCCTTATAATGCACAAGGTAAACGAATGACTTCATTCGCTTCCGTTTTTGTAACTCCACTAGTTGACGACTCTATCGAAGTTAATATTAACCCGGCCTCCATCACATGGGATTTATTCCGCTCAGGTGGAGCAGGTGGACAGAATGTAAACAAAGTGGAAACGGGAGTTCGTCTTCGCTATAAATATAAAGACTCCGATACGGGCGAAGAACGCGAAATTCTAATCGAGAATACAGAAACTCGTTCACAATTGGATAATCGTGAAAATGCGATGCGTCTACTCCGTTCACAACTATACGACATTGAATTCCAAAAACGAATGGTTGAACAAGCTAAAGTAGAAGCCGGCAAAAAGAAAATTGAATGGGGATCGCAAATCCGTTCCTACGTTTTCGACGACCGTCGTGTAAAAGACCATCGTACTAATTACCAAACAAGTGATGTTGGAGGAGTAATGGATGGTAAAATTGACGGCTTTATAAAAGCCTATCTTATGGAATTTGCAGGGAAAGAAAATGAGTAAACTCAATAATATGAACTATCTAAAACCTTACGATCATGAGTCAAAAGAAAAAAAGCTCAAAGAAGCAAACCACATCAAGCAATATTGGCAAAAGTGAGAAACAAGCAAAGAAAGTAATTATTGGTATCACAATCGTATTACTGATCCTTGCGGCAAGTATGACTTTCTTTTTTTAATGTTGTGGGACAAGAAATAGAACGAAAATTCCTAGTTGTGGGCGAATACAAATCCTTGTCATTCGCCCATTATCATATCATCCAAGGCTATATCTGCTCAGGGAGAGGACGCACCGTACGCGTGCGAATTCGTGACGAAAAAGGTTTTCTTACTATAAAAGGGCCTTCGAAAGCCGATGGGCTTAGTCGCTATGAATGGGAAAAGGAAATACCACTAAATGAAGCTCGGGAACTTATGCTGCTTACTGAACCTGGAGCAATAGATAAAACTCGCTGGCTGATAAAAAGCGGCACACATACCTTTGAGATCGATGAATTCCATGGAGAAAACCAAGGCCTTGTAGTAGCTGAGATAGAGCTCCGCTACGAAGAAGAACCTTACATTCCTCTCCCCTGTATCGCAAAAGAAGTGACCGGGGATGTACGATATTACAATTCCTTCTTAACAAAATACCCTTTTACGACTTGGAAGGAATGATAGAATCAGTAAATCTCAACACAAAAACAAAATAAGGATGAAACAGAGACTTTATTCACTATTAACAATCTTGCTCGTTGCAGGAAATTTGATGGCACAAAACCCTTTAAAACTAGAAGATGTGGTAAAGGGTTCGCTTATTCAAACTCAGTCTTTCGGAGCTGTCAATTGGCTTAAAGACGGTGAACGATACACGCAAATCGAAAAAAGCACTGATGGAGCAGACGAAATTGTTGCTTATCAGGCAAAAAGCGGGCAACGCGAAGTACTCATTCCTGCCTCAAAGTTGAAACGTCCTGATAATGGACAGGCACTTAAAGTACGATCCATTCAATGGAGTAAGGACAATCAGAATGTACTTATTTACACACACACCAAGCGTGTATGGCGTTACGACACACGCGGTGATTACTGGCTCTTATCACTCAAAACAGGTTCTTTGCGACAACTAGGGAGTTCTTTTCCTGAATCTAGTTTGATGTTTGCCAAATTTTCTCCCGATGGTTCTAATATTGCTTACGTTTGTCAGAATAATATCTATGTAGAAGGTACGGAGAATACTCAAAAAACACCTACAGCACTTACCACAAACGGTGGCACTCACCTCGTAAACGGCACCTTCGATTGGGTTTATGAAGAAGAGTTCGATTGTCGCGACGGCTTCCGATGGAGTAGTGACGGCAAATGGATTGCTTACTGGCAAAGTGATACAGAAGGTACAGGTGTGTTCGACATTATAAATAATGTTGATTCCGTCTATCCTACAATCACTCATTTCCCCTACCCTAAGGCAGGCACCACAAATTCGGCGGTAAAAGTAGGCTACGTCGCTGCAACAGGAGGAGCAACTCAGTGGATTGACATCCCTGGTAATCCACGTGAAAACTATTTACCCCGTATGGATTTTATCCCCGGCACCAACGAACTCTTCATCCAACAAATGAACCGTGCTCAAAACACGAATCACATTTGGACTCTCGAAATAGGGAAAACGACTCCGAAGAATATCTTCACTGATACGGATTCGGCTTGGCTTGAAACGAACGATCACGTGGTATGGCTCAAAAACAATAGTTATTTTACGTGGGAAAGCGAACGAGACGGCTGGCGTCACCTTTACCGCATCAGTCGCGATGGTAAAGAGATCACTACTATTACAAAAGGAGACTTCGATGTAGTATCACTCGTAGGTACCGATCTTTCAAAAGACCTTGTTTACTTCATTGCTTCACCAACGAATGCTACACAACGCTATCTTTATGCAACAAAAATATTTGGGAACAGCAAAACAATAAAACGGCTATCTCCACTTAATGAACAAGGACAACATAGCTACCAAATGTCACCAACAGGCCGATGGGCCGTTCACACCTTTAGCAACGCTAAAACGCCTCCTAATGTGGATATGGTTGCCTTCCCAGACCATAAGAGCACACGCAGCCTTATTGACAATAGCAAAGCTAAATTACAATACGAGGCATTGGGGCTACACAAAAAAGAGTTTTTCAAAGTCACTTCAGGCGATCTGCAGTTAGATGCTTGGATGATAAAGCCTGCTCAATTCGATGCGTCCAAGAAATATCCTGTCATTATTGAAGTCTACGGAGAACCTGCCGGAGCAACCGTACAGGACGTATGGCAAGGTGGCGATCTCTGGCCACAATATATGGCGGGAGAAGGCTACTTAATGGTAAGTATTGAGAATAGAGGAGCAATGGCACCAAGGGGACGTAAATGGCGTAAATGCATTTATGGAGAAGTAGGTACGATGGCTAGTGAAGATCAAGCACGTGGTGCGAAGGATCTCTGCAAACAATTTTCTTTTGCCGACTCTTCACGCATCGGCATCACAGGATGGAGCGGTGGAGGAAGTCAAACTCTAAATTGCATGTTCCGCTACCCCAATATATTTAAAACGGGCATCGCAATTGCATTTGTGGCCGATCAGCGCCTGTACGACACGGTATATCAAGAACGCTATATGAACACTCCTCAAGTAAATCCCAACGGATATCGCTTAGGTTCGCCAATCACATGGGCAGAAGGCTTAAAAGGCAACTTATTGCTCATTCATGGAACGGGGGATGATAATGTGCACTATCAGAACTGCGAGATGCTGGTGAACAAGCTCGTAGAGTATGGCAAAATATTCTCTCAGATTTCTTATCCGATGCGAACACATAGCATCAATGAGCGAAGCGGTACCACGTTACACTTACGTCGCACGATGGCCGATTTCTGGCATAAAAATTTATAACTTTCCAGAAGAAGTCGATTTTAGAATCGATTTCTTCTGGAATAAGAAGAGGTTGTATCAGCAGTGATACAACCTCTCTTCTTTTATATACTAAACCGCAGTTTTCTTTTAGAAAACTTAAACTCCACTTCCATCTGCCCAATTTGCACGATCCAAATTGCGATAACTAATAGCTTCTTGTAAATGATAAGGACGGATGCCATCGGACCCATCTAAGTCGGCAATAGTACGAGAAACTTTTAAAATACGATCGTACGCACGAGCCGACAAATCAAGACGTTGCATCACCTCTTTTAATAGAGATAGACCTTCCGCATCAGGTAATGCAAATTGTTGCTGCAAGGCAGGAGTCATTTGTGCATTACAAAAAACTCCAGAACAGCTAGCATAACGCCGTTGTTGAATTTCACGAGCACGAATCACTCGCTCACGAATTTCTTTACTCGATTCAGCACTCGTCGACTTAGAAAGCTGCTCAAACGGAACTGGAACAATCTCGACTTGTATATCAATACGATCCAATAACGGGCCTGAAATACGATTAAGGTATCGATGAACCTGACCTGGTGCACACACACAGGGACGGGTCGGATGATTATAATAGCCACAGGGACAAGGATTCATTGACGCTATAAGCATAAAACTTGCAGGATACTCAATGCTATACTTCGCACGAGCCACAGTTATCTTACGATCTTCAAGAGGCTGACGTAGCACTTCTAACACATTTCGATTGAACTCCGGAAGTTCATCAAGGAAAAGTACACCATTGTGCGCTAAACTGATCTCACCGGGCTGTGGATTGACTCCACCACCACACATAGCTACCTGAGATATGCTATGATGAGGACTGCGAAAAGGACGAATTGCAATAAGCGAACTATCACGAGAAATATTTCCAGCCACACTATGGATCTTAGTAGTCTCTAAACTCTCCTCCAAAGAAAAAGGAGGAAGAATGCTAGGAATACGTTTCGCCATCATCGATTTTCCAGAGCCTGGAGGCCCAACCATGATCAAATTATGGCCACCTGCAGCAGCCACTTCAATAGCACGTTTCACATATTCCTGACCACGCACCTCTGCAAAATCAAAATCGAAAGTTGATTGCTGATTGAAAAATTCTTTTCGGGTATCTACTTCAACAGGAAGTAAGTCACCTTTCTGATTGAAGAAATCGACTACTTCGGTAAGATTATTCACTCCATATACCTTCAACTGATTTACTACAGCAGCTTCACGAGCATTAATTTGAGGAAGAAAAAATCCTTCAAAACCTAGTTCACGAGCTTTAATCGCCATTGGAAGTGCTCCTTTTATAGGTCGTAAACCACCATCCAGACTCAATTCGCCCATTAAAAGAAAGTGCTTCAAACGGTCTTCCTTCACTAGCCCGGTAGCAGCCATCATTCCTAATGCAAGCGGTAAATCGTAAGCAGCTCCTTCTTTTCGTATATCGGCAGGAGCCATATTAATGACAGTCTGCATAATTGGCGTTTTATATCCACAAACCTGCATGGCAGAAAGGATACGCTCACGACTCTCTTTTACTGCATTATCCGGCAAACCCACCAGATGAAACATACAACCACGAGAGGCATTTACTTCGATGGTAATAGGAATGGCATCCACACCTTGCAGTGCAGCTCCAAATAATTTCACTAACATAATTCGGAAGAGAAGGAGACTAGGTTATTTTGCTTCTAGCGCATCTCCTAATCGTTTGGTTAATTGTTCGTAAGTAAAAGTTGAATCTAACTTTTTTTCATCAATTCCTGTACGTAAAATAACACGTGCAGATTTACCAAAGAAAGGTAAATCGAGATTTTGAGGATATGGACGATTTACAGCATCGGTTAAAGGCTTTAAAAAATCAGCTTGCGAAATACGCGGAGTAAGAAGCGCTAACAGCTTACGAACGTAAACGTTATTAAGGTTTTTCACTTTATAAGATTCCTGAAGAATCAGCCAAGCTGATGCAGGCGAATCAGGATAAGCACGAACAAACTCTTCTACTTTTCCCTTCCGTTTACGCCAATCGTTGAGAGCCTGATTAATATTATCACCCCCATTCACTACAAAAGAAAGCGGATCACGCAAATCACCCTGAACAGTCACTTTGTCACCAGGAACTCCAAAAACAGGAATCTCTAAAGTCCCATCAAACACAAGCACTATTGGCCAAATACTATCAGGTGCAACTTCTGCACGAAATTGCCCCATCGTAGCAGGAACTCTAAGTAACTGTTCTGTACTATCACTACGATGTCCATAAATTAGCACATCCTCTTGGTGCAAACCTACTACTTGCCCTTTTAGAATGACCCCATTACTACGCTTACAGGCTGCTGTAGTTAACAGCAGCCCGAAGAATAGGAGATATAGGAAACGAGTCCGTATCATTTACATATAGATTCGCAAAATTGCGAGATAAAAAGCTTATTTTACAAGTGATTGGAAAGCGCTATTGCTGAAAAGCTTTGAGAATTCCAAATCGGTAGCTGCTTTTTGAGCTAGTGAACTATCCTGACCAATTGCGTCTTTCAAGTTGCTCAATGCAGAAGATGCATTATTTGTACGGGCTGCAAGAATTGCACCCAAGTAGCTAGTATAAGCATCTTTATGGTTTACAGCGTCAAGAGTCTGTTTAGCTTTGTTGTAATCGTTAGTCAAAATCTGTGCAAGAGCAGCGCTGTTGGTTTTTGTATCCCCAAAGCTAGCAACAGCTTGTTGATACTTACCTTGTGTCAAATACAAGTTACCTAGAGCCTCACCTGATACTTTACTAGAAGTAGCATTACCAAGAAGTCTTTCAGCAGTAACAGCATCACCCTTCTTCAGTGCTAGCAAAGCTTGGTTTACCTTAACCTCCGGAGCAGATCCATTCAATTTGGCAGCTTGGCTTGCATAATTTGCAGCAGCAGCATAATCGCCATCTTGATAAGCTAATGAAGAGAGATTATTATAAGCACGATAATCTGTTGGATATTGTGCTATAGCTGATTTATAAATTGCATCCTTTTTGCTTGCATCCTCAGTAAGAGTTGCTGCATAAAGTAGCTCCTCTAGAGTTAGACTTTTTGCATTTGAATTAGCTAACTGTGAAAGTTCAGCATCACTCTTTCCAATGATCTCGTAGTTCAAAGTAAGACGAGAGCGACGTAGTTGAGGTAAAATCTCCTCTGCTAGTGTACCATATACGGTGCTAAGATTACGAATTTCACGTTCACGTTGTTCAGGATCCTGATACATACTTAATACACGTAAAATTAAATCTTTGTCTTGGATATTGCTCTTCGTTACAAGATTTTGGAAACCTTCCCAATCCTCTGCAGTATATTTGCTGTCAACAGAACCTTCAAATTTCTGTTTTTTCATTTCAGCCTTCAAATATTTCTGAGTAGTCTTCTCACGACTTATCGCTAGCTTTTCATTGAAGTCCTTTTTACCATCAGGAGAAGCATAAGCAGAAAGTTCTATGTTGTCTACTTTTAATGTAGAATCTTTTTTGATTTTACCCATTTGCTCTTTAAGTCCGTTTACGCTAGCGCTTTTCAGCTCTTTTGCACGAAGTTCTGCACGGTTTATTAAGAATAGGATATTAGCTTCTTGAGCCTGCTTAATCACACGTTGAAAAGCATCAGAACTCTGATCGGTTGTTGCGCCAGAAAGAGTTTGTCCTACAAGTTCGGAAGTTGCAATTACGCCATCTGCGATCTTCACCTCAGGCACTTCAACTTGCTTCTTTCCTACTTTTGCATTAAATTGCAAGTACAATTCACTCTTCGCCATCGCTGGTAAATAAGTGTAGCTAGATTTCATTGTATAATTTCCACCAACCTTATAAGGAATCGCTTGATTGTTTGCTTCTACTTTTTCACCTTGGAAAGTGGCCGCTTCGCCTTTTACTTCACCTCCGGCATATTTAAGAACCGGAGTTACGGTAACTACAGCTTTCTTCTTCATATATTTCTCAGGAAATGTTCCGGAGATTGTTACAGGAACTTGCCCACCTACAGTTTCTAAAACCTGAGGAGTGCATGTAAAATACTCGGCCGAAAGAGGGCCCAGTTTACTACCGCATGAAGTCAACACGGCTGTCATTACCACGATAGAGGGGAAAATGAATTTTTTCATATTAGATAAATATAAATTGCATTATACGAACATCCAAGTGATGCTTTAAAAAAGTACTCGAAGTGGGAGTCGAACCCACACAGCCGCTATAGCCAAGGGATTTTAAGTCCCTCGTGTCTACCATTCCACCATTCGAGCAATTTCATTCACAGAATTACAGCTGCAAAGATATAATTAATTCTGAACTCTCGCAAGTTTTTCAGGCCTTTTTTATTGTTTAGTAACAATAATGTCGTTTCGCGAAGCACTATAGTAAGCTTTGTACACGCGAAGCTGCTTGGCCTGTCCACTCACGCAGTTGCCAAATCCAGATGAAATATCATATTTTGATCCACACTTTGGACAGATTGCATAAATACCTCCTTTTTGCGGCTCCACACAAACATTTTTTTCATAAGTACAATAAAGATCGTAAGCCGCATAAGGATAAGAAGCATCTAATGGACTTAAACTATGAACAACCAAGATTCCTCCATTCCCAATATATGAGGTCAACGTCGGTTTTGTTTTAAACGCATAATAGCCTCCCAAACTATTTAAGTCAGTATAACGTGCGTCACCTAAACTAAAGTAAAGATAAACCGGAGAATTCGGCAATAAATCCTCTGTTCCATTATCCTTGCAAGAAGAAAACAACAGAACCGTTAACGAAATAAAAAAAAGAAGGTATTTCATGAAAAAGTTCGTTTTATAAAAACGGATACATCTTCTTATTATAAATCAATTCGTCCCAACAAGCGATTTTCAGCATCATGTACTTTCTTAAAAGAGAACTCATCGAAAATATGCTGCATCAGTTCTTCAATCCGGTCATTACAAAGATTGCCAATACTCCCTTCGTGCGTATGATGAACTTCTTTCACGGGTTCAAACCGGCCGGCTTCAATATCAAGGCCTACCTTTTTATATGCATCCCGAAAAGGCATACCCTCAGCCGCCAAACGATTAACCTCTTCTACACTAAAAATAGGTGCATATTTAGGATCGGAAAGGATCTGCTCATTAACACAAATGCGTTCAACGATATAAGTTGTCATCTGCAGACAATCTTTTAAATCTTTAAAAGCAGGAAGGAAAATTTCTTTTATAATTTGCAAATCACGAAAATAGCCACAAGGCAAATTATTCATAATTAGAACAATCTGTTGAGGAAGCCCTTGTAATTTATTACATTTGGCACGAATCAGTTCAAAAACATCCGGATTTTTCTTATGAGGCATAATACTAGAGCCAGTCGTGCATTCATCGGGAAGCTTTATAAAACCAAAATTCTGGCTATTAAACAAACAAGCATCAAAAGCCAATTTGGCTAAAGTTCCAGCTACACCAGCCAAAGCATAATCCACATTACGCTCCATCTTACCACGGCCCATCTGAGCATACACCACATTGTAATTCATAGAATCAAATCCTAGCAATTCAGTGGTCATCGTACGATTTAACGGAAATGAAGAGCCATATCCCGCAGCTGATCCCAAAGGATTACGATTACACATTTTATAAGCCGCTTGCAGAAATAACATATCATCGGTCAATCCTTCCGCATATGCGCCGAACCAAAGGCCGAAAGAGCTAGGCATCGCAATCTGAAGATGAGTATAACCCGGCATTAGAACTTCTTTATAACGATTGCTTTGAGCGATAAGTTCTGCAAAAAGTTGATGTATGAGTTCTGCAACATCCTCAAGTTGGGCACGTGTGAATAGTTTCAAGTCCAATAACACTTGATCGTTACGCGAACGACCACTATGGATTTTTTTACCTACATCGCCCAAGCGGCTTGTTAATAGCATTTCTACTTGCGAATGCACATCTTCCACTCCCTCTTCGATCAAAAAACGGCCCTGCTCAGCATCTACATAAATTTTCTTCAATTCAACTAATAGTCGATTTAATTCATCTGCTGTAAGCAAATCAATGCTCTCTAACATTGTAATGTGAGCCATAGATCCTAGCACGTCATATTTTGCTAAATAAAGATCCATCTCACGATCACGCCCTACAGTAAAACGCTCTATTTCAGCATTCATCTGCACGTTCTTCTCCCAAAGTTTTTGTGTCATTACGTTATGTGTTATGCGTATTTTATCTGAGCCAAGATATCAGCCAGACGCTCTATGCCCTCAGGTAATTTATCCAACTTACCTTTAAGCATCATTTTCATAAAGAACGGAATATCATAGCGTACAGTTACTTTCAATTTTGAAGTTTCTTCGCTATAAGGGAGTATCTGAATCCATAAATTGGCAGTAACAGGAACTCCTTTAATTTCAAATTTCACTGTTTTATTCAATTCACGCTCACAAATGACTAACTGAATATTTCCAATTTTAGGCACTGGCAGCGTGATACTGTCTTGATCACAGGTAATTTCATTCAAATCAATTTGTACACCTTGTTTTTTTGCTTCCTCCAATTTATCGGCTGGGATTCGCTGCTTCAGCTCCTCCAAATAGCTCAAATCAGACAATTTAGCATATACCTGCGTCACAGAATAGGACAAGGTTTTAACGCTACTCTCGTGTTGTTCCATAGTTACTTATTTCCTAAATCCCAGTTTGCAGGATCTTTACGCCAAGCATCCAACGTCTCTACATCCTCTTCTGCAATATAATTATTTTTAATGGCAGTATCTAAAACAGCTTCATAATTGGTCAATGTAACCAAGTTTACTTTGGCATCTTTAAATGCTTTTTCTGCTATTTCGAAGCCATAAGTAAATGAAGCGACCATGCCAATTACCTCACATCCATCACGGCGAATAGCCTCTACTGCTTTCAAACTACTTCCACCTGTTGAAATCAAATCTTCCACTACAACGACTTTCATCCCTGGACGAAGTTCACCTTCAATCAAATTTTCCAAGCCATGATCTTTTGGCTTAGCACGCACATAAACGAATGGCAAATTTAACTCATCCGCTACTAATGCGCCTTGAGGAATTGCCCCCGTAGCTACTCCGGCAATTGCATCCACTTGAGGGAAACGTTCCAATATGCTACGAGCTATTTCTATTTTTACATAATTGCGTAATGAAGGGTACGATAGCGTTTTACGATTATCGCAATAAAATGGTGATTTCCAACCAGAAGCCCAAGTAAAAGGATTAGCCGGTTGTAACTTGATTGCCTTGATTTTTAGTAGTTTTTCTGCAAATTGTCTCTCTAAATTCTTCATAATTCATGTAAGCTAAACATTCTGGCTGCAAATATAGTATTTTCCCGCGACATAGCGCTGAAAAAAAACTTTTTTTTATATTATATAAAGAAGAAATAAATCAAATAGAATGATCCTCTTCTTCCTCAAGTATTCCATCAGGATCAAGGTATTCACGAATAATTGTGGATTCAAAGCCACGGCTCATCGCAAAACGATATAATTTTTGCATACAATCCCTTTCATCCGCGCCATGAATGCTACGACGTTTACTATTCAAAACAGACAACAATATTTGACCATATTCACTGGGGTCAATTGTCAACATCGCGTCCACGACACTTCCTCGTGAAACTTTCTTCAAACGAAGCTCCTCTGCAATCTTCTTTCTTCCCCATTTTTGTATCTTAAATTTATCGTGTACAAAAGCGGCACAGTATCTCTCTTCGTTTAAATAATTCTTAAGTTTTAACTTTGCTAATATTCGATTTTGCTCATCTGGATTAATCCCCCACTTCATTAGCTTTTCTACAGCTTCCCCTTCACAGTGTTCCGCAATCGCACACCAAGCAACAAGCTTCTCATAAGCTTTTTCTTCATCCATCATATTCATCTTTCTGCTTTTATGATCCTATCATTCAAAAATTGATCTTTTATTAATTGTGTATGTGTGTATCCTAATCTCTCTAAAAGTTCTATTATTTCAGCTCCAAATCGTTGATTTATTTCAAAATACAGCAGGCCTCTTTTCCGAAGCATCTTACGTCCTAATTTCGCAATACAAAGGTAAAAACGTAATGCATCTTCATCGGGCACAAAAAGAGCTTCAGACGGCTCCCAATTTAAGACTTGGGAATCCATTTCCTTTTGCTCTGAAAATAAGACATATGGAGGATTGCTAACCAACACATCGTATTTTTCAATAAAATCATCTGTCGGTTGCATTTGCAACAGATCTATCTGACGAAAACTTATATCAGTTCCTAGCAGAGATGCATTTTCTTGCGCTTGCAATAACGCCTTTGTGGATATATCCCAAGCTTCCACAAGCACTTTTGGAAGTGCCTTTTTCAATGCAATGGCAATACAGCCACTTCCCGTACCCATATCTAACATACGAGATTCACGACCTGCATTATCTCGAATAATAAGATTTACTAACTCTTCCGTTTCCGGCCTTGGAATAAGAACACCGGGAGCTACCTTTAGCGATAGGTTACAAAAGACAGTACTACCTAGTACATATTGCAAAGGTTCAAAATCTAATAACCTCGATATTATTTTCTGGAGTTTTTTATACTCCATATCCGATAAATCATTATCTTTGCCCGAGTAAACTCTTACCGTGCTAAAACCCATCCCCTCAAAAAGCACTATTTTAGCTATCGAGGAAGCTTCTTTAGGAGAGTAACAACTTGCTAAAGTTTGAGTAAGACTACGTAATAAGCTTTGCACTTTATTTGCTATTTCGGCGGCAAAGGTACAACTTTAATTTTAAAAAGGGCCAAAAATGGTGACTATTTTGAATTCAAACTCTCAGATTGACAATCTATATATGCAACGCTGCCTTCAGCTTGCAAGCTGCGGAAAATACGAAACTGCACCAAATCCAATGGTAGGAGCAGTGATTGTATGCAAAAATCGAATTATTGGAGAAGGCTATCACATTCGTGCAGGAGAAGCACATGCAGAAGTTCGCGCAGTACAATCGGTAAGCAATCATAGCCTACTATCACAGAGTACTTTATATGTCAGTCTAGAGCCTTGCTCACATTGGGGGAAAACCCCGCCTTGTGCTGATCTCATTATCAAAGTTGGAATCCCTCGCGTTGTAATCGGAAGCAAGGATCCTTTTGCGCTCGTAGACGGAACAGGCATTCAGAAACTACAACAAGCAGGTATTGAAGTTACAGTGGGAGTACTTCAAGATAAATGCGCAGACCTAAATAAACACTTTCTTACTTTTCATTCCAAAAAGCGTCCTTATATAACACTTAAATGGGCACAATCTGCAGATGGCTTTATAGACCAAATACGAGAGATACTAAATCCTAACAATCCTTCTCAAAAGCCCATAGTATTTTCAACACCACTCACACAAATGCTGGCCCACAAAAGGCGTACAGAACACCAAGCAATCCTTATCGGGCGTCACACAGCTTTACTCGACAATCCCTCACTGAATTCTCGTGCATGGATTGGGCAAAATCCACTGCGCTTTATCATCGATAAAGACGGTTCTCTCCCACATACGCTTTCTGTTTTTAATAAAGTAATTCCTACTTTCATTTTTTGCAGTCCAGAAACGGCAAAAAGAAGCAGAAATACTAATTCTGAGAAAAAAGAAAATTCAGAAATAAATCCGAGCATTGAAACAAGATTCATAGCACTCGACTTCGCAACTCCCATTCTTCCACAAATATTGGCTCAATTGCATCAAATGGGCATTCAATCATTGCTAGTAGAAGGCGGCGCCCAAACTCTTCAATCATTCATTGATTCAAAACTATGGGATGTTGCCTTTATTGAAGAAGGTCGACAACTTTTAAAAAGCGGTATCACAGCTCCCAAAATTACGGGATCCTCCACAGAAAAGGCTTTTTTCGGACAAAAAATAAAAGTGATAATGCCCCTATAAACCTTTTCACTACTCGAGAAGCGTTAATTTCAAGCTAGTCAAGGACTTTTTTCTATAATTTTCTATAAAAGTGCCACCTACTATATAGAGAAAGGGGTAAAAAGTTCCTATTTTTGCATCTTGAATTAATAAACAAAGTTACATTTAAATGAAACTCAAAACCATATTCGCAGGCATTGCTTTACTCCTCACAGGAGCTTTATTGCCTTCATGCAATTTAGACAATAATGATTTTACTGCGATAACGCCTAAAATCAGTAATTTCTACTTCGATACCATCTATACTCAACGAGGTGATTTGATAACCCATTACAAATATCTCTTTACCATTGATGAAGCAACTGCAAGTTCAGATACAACACTTATATATAACGTCGATTCGTTACCATATAAAAGCATTCTAGATAGCGTGCCTATTACGTTCACCACCTCAGCAACGGTGCACTATAAGAAAGAAGATGGGCTCTATTATTTACTCTCAGGAAAAGATACAATTGACTTTCGGAAGCCACAAGTTTTCTATGTAACTGGAAACGATAAAGCGGGAAACATGATTCAAAGAGTCTATAAAGTAAAGTTCAATGCCCACCAAGTAGATCCAGACAGCATAGCATGGCAATCTTATGAACCAAATATTGAAATTAAAGGACACTCACGTTCAGTACTTCTAAATGATCAATTATATGTATTTACCGAAGAAGGCAAACTATATAATGCATCTGTAAGTAGTGCAAATTCATGGCAACAAATTAATTGCTCATTACCGTTTGACTACACTTCGGCTACCGTTTTTGCTGGGCGAATTTATCTGCTGTCTGGAGGGAAAGTTTATGCATCTTCCGATGGAAGTACTTGGGAAGAACAAACTGCGCTCAATTCGAATGGAAGCATAGAAACATTACTAGGTGCAAATAATAGTTATTTGGGTGCAATCAAAGGAGGCTACTTCGCATCAACAGAAGGTAAAACCTGGACGCAAGGTCCTTCAGCCGGAAGTTTTCAACGAAATTCCGCAGCAAGCATAACATATACATTACCTAAAAACTCGTCAATACAGCAAGTTGCTGTATTAGGTCGACATAAAATAGGAGATAGCGAGATGACCCTATTAGTTGCAGAAGATGATCTACTCAACTGGTCGGAACAAGGTCCTGTTGATTCCATAAATTACTGTTTACCTTATGATGAAGACCGTGCTTTAATACATTACGGAGATAATAATAAGTTCTACGCTTTTGGGAATTCCGAATCGGGATCATTCAACTCATACTATATGTCTAGCGGTTTGTACTGGGAAAAAACAACAAATCATTCGATGTTCCAAGAAGCATTTAATGGTCGACAAGAATTTTCGGTTGTAGTTGACGCCAATCATAATATTTGGCTCGTTTTTAGTGCCACTGGCACCAAACCCACTACCATCTATAAAGGTCGATCTAATAGCTATTCTTTTTAAAGTTCAAACAAGAAAGAACCTCATTTAATTTATAATTCATCATTATTCAATGAAACCTTTCCTTCCATTTTTAGTCTTCGCGTTGGCGCTCTTCCCAAAGGTAGAGGCCCAAGAAGATATTTATAAAATGGAACTAGGAGCAATGCTGGGTGGCAGTTTTTATTTAGGAGATGCAAATTACACATCCTTATATAAAGGGACACGTCCAATGGGAGGAATTATTGCACGTTATATTTTTAACCCTCGAATAGCCTTGAAAGCCAATCTAGCAATGGCGGGCATCAAAGGGAGCACCCAAGGGAATGAAAACAAATTTCCGTTTAATACTTCTTTCTCACGCACACTGTATGACTTGGGAGTACAAGCCGAGTTTGGATTTTGGCCCTATGGCCTAGGTCCTGACTATTTGGGTTACAAACGTTGCCAGCCCTATCTCATTGCTGGTATGGGACTTACCTATGCAGGTAAACCTGCCGAATCCGTGATTGCTGTAAATTTTCCTGTAGGCATTGGACTAAAATATAAACTGAAACCACGCTGGAATGTTGGCGTTGAGTTTACAATGCGCTTTTCCACAAGCGACAATTTAGATGTCACCAATGCTACGGAAGCATTGAACGATCCTTATCGCATAAAAAGTGGAGGAATAAAAAATAAAGATTCGTACTCATTTACCTCTTTGTTCGTAACGTACGATCTTTTTCCTCAATGCAAGAATTGTAATAAACTGGAGAATTGATATGATCTCATTACTCAATCAAATCGATAAAACACGCATCCCTGCACACGTAGCCATTATCATGGACGGAAATGGACGTTGGGCGAAACAGCGTGGGCAAGAACGAAGCTACGGCCATCAGGCAGGAGCTGACACAGTGCATCTTTTAGCAGAAAAGGCTGCCTCTTTAGGAATAAGATTCCTTACTTTGTATACTTTCTCTACAGAGAATTGGAATCGCCCTGAAACGGAAGTCGCAGCTCTCATGGGCCTTCTCATTGATTCATTGGAAGAACAAATTTTCATGAAAAACAATATTTCATTCCGCATTATTGGACAACGGGATAAATTGTCGGAAGGAGTTCGCAATGCATTAGAAACTTGCGAAAAGCACACTTCCACAAATACAGGAATGTGCATGACACTAGCCTTAAGTTATTCCTCACGCTGGGAACTTAGCAATACAATGCAACTTTTGGCCAAACTTGTAAAAGCAGGCAAGCTGCAGCCCGAAGACATCAACGAGGGACTCATTAATAAACACCTTGCTACAAATTATATGCCCGATCCTGATTTATTAATACGAACAGGCGGTGAAATACGCCTCAGTAACTATTTGCTGTGGCAATGTGCTTACTCCGAACTATACTTTTGCGATACGTTCTTCCCCGACTTTAAGGAAGAAGAGCTATATGCCGCAATCCTCAATTATCAACAACGCGAACGCCGATTTGGCAAAACAAGTGAACAAATCACCGAACAATGATATTAAGATTAGATAAAACAAGAATGAAGCGCATACGCACCTTACTCTGCACCTTTAGCTGCCTTTTGGCAAGTGTTGCTATGGCACAAACAGCAGCTACTAAAAGCTCTGATACCACACAAGGAGTGGTAAATTATGCCAGTCCTCGTGAATACGAAATTGCTGATCTCACCGTCACTGGTGTGGAAGGCCAGGAGCCTCACCTTATAATTGCCCTTTCGGGGTTAAGTATAGGGCAAGTCGTACACATTCCAGGTGATGAAATCACCGAAGCTTGCCGTAAGTTCTGGAAAAATGGACTTTATAGTGACGTGAGCATTAATATTACTAAGGTGGAAGGTGAGAAAGTCTTTCTTAATATTGCACTCAAGCAGCGTCCACGTATCTCATCGCTTACTTATAATGGTATAAAAAAGAGTGAGCGCGAAGATTTGGATTCCAAATTGGGCATGATAAAAGGGAATCAGATTACCCCTAACATGGTAGACCGTTCACGCACTCTTATTAAGCGCTATTTCGATGAAAAAGGATACAAAAATGCAGAAGTCGACATTCAGCAACAAGTAGATGTTAGTAACGAGAATATGATAATCGTAACTATCAACATCGACAAAAAGGATAAAATAAAAGTACATAGAATTTATTTTAACGGCGTTACAAAGCTTCCTCCAGAGAAGTTAAAGAGCGCAATGAAGAAAACAAAAGAGAAAGGAAAATGGAAAAACATTTTCCGCTCTAAAAAGTTTATCGATGATAATTACGAGGAAGACAAACAGTTGATCATCAAGAAATATAACGAACTCGGTTATCGCGATGCACGTATCCTTGCTGATACAGTAACCGCTTACAACGATAAATCGGTAGATGTACGCTTACAAGTAGAAGAAGGACAGCAGTATTTTGTGCGCAAGATCGACTGGGTAGGTAACAAACTCTATCCAACCAATGCATTAAATACGGTTCTTCATATGCAACGAGGAGATGTTTATAATCAAAAGATGCTGAATGAACGCCTTAATAGCGATGAAGATGCTATTAATAATGAATATAAGAACAACGGATACCTTTGGGCCGTAGTTACACCAGTAGAAGTTAATATCGATGGTGACTCTATCGATCTCGAAGTCCGTATTGCAGAAAGCAGACAAGCTACCATTAACCAAGTAACAATCAGTGGTAACGACCGCGTATATGAAAATGTGATTCGTCGCGAGTTATATACAAAACCCGGCATGCTATATAGCCAGGATGCAGTAATCCGCTCTATGCGCGAAATCTCACAAATGGGGCATTTCGACCCAGAGAATTGTACACCGACTCTTAATCCAGACAATGAAAACGGGACTGTAGATATTGCATGGCCACTTACTTCAAAAAGTAGCGATCAAATTGAATTCTCTGCAGGATGGGGACAAACTGGTGTAACCGGTAAGGTTTCTTTGAAATTTGGTAACTTCTCATTGAATAACCTCTTGCATCCAAGCAAAAGTCATCGCGGCATATTGCCACAAGGTGATGGACAAACACTGACACTCAGCGGACAAACAAACGGATCGTACTATCAAAGTTATAACATTTCATTCTTTGATCCTTGGTTTGGAGGAAAGCACCCGAACTCTTTTTCAGTAAGTGCTTTCTATTCTAAACAAACTGACGTAAGTAGTTCATACTACAATTCATCATACTACGATAGTTATAACAATAGTTTATATAGTGGATACTACGGCTATGGATCATATAATAGCTCGAGCAGTAATTATGAAAACTACTACGATCCGAATAAATCGGTACAGATGTACGGCGTTTCGCTAGGTTGGGGAAAACGGCTCAAGTGGCCTGACAACAATTTTACATTATCAGCAGATCTCACTTGGCAACGTTACATATTAAAAGATTGGGCTTACTTCCCTGTAACAAACGGAAACTGTAACAATGTAAGCTTAACTATTGCACTTACTCGTAAGAGTACCGATAGCCCGATTTATCCTCGTAGAGGTTCAGAAATCACTGCAAGCGTACAATTAACTCCTCCATATTCTCTATGGGATGGCGTAGATTATAGCGCCTACGACAAGACAAATCAAGATGACTACAACAAAATGTTCAAATGGGTGGAGTATCATAAATGGAAATTTAAAGCTAAAACCTTTACTCCATTGAGCTCCGGAAAGAAGAACTTCGTGCTTATGTCACGTGCTGAATATGGATTTATAGGAAGTTATAATAAAGACAAGAAATCGCCCTTTGAAACTTTCATGATGGGAGGTGACGGAACGACCGGATACTCTAGTTATGCTACAGAAAACATTCCACTACGCGGTTACGATAATAACTCACTAACTCCATCTTCTTCCTACTATGGTTATGCATATACACGACTTGGACTAGAATTACGTTATCCACTCATGTTGGAGGCTAGTACTAGCATCTATGCGCTTGGTTTCGTAGAAGGTGGTAATACATGGACTAAGGTAGGCAAATTCGATCCATTCGACCTGAAACGTTCGGCCGGTGTAGGTTTGCGCATCTTCCTTCCTCAAATTGGTATGATGGGTATTGACTGGGCCTATGGCTTCGACAAGGTATTCGGTTCTACTTCCTATGGCGGCAGTCACTTCCACTTCGTACTCGGACAAGAACTCTAACCTAAAAAAGATCAAATTATGAAACGTTTTATTTTATCACTGGCAGCCCTACTGACCATGGGCTTATCCGTTTCGGCACAAAAATTTGCGCTGGTGGATATGGAATACATTCTGAAAAATATTCCGGCTTACGAACGTGCAAACGAACAACTCAACCAGTCGTCAAAACGTTGGCAGGCTGAAGTTGAAACTCTCTCAAAAGAAGCTGAGACGCTTTATAAAAACTACCAAAGCGAAAGCGTTTTTCTAAGTGAGGAACAAAAGAAAACTAAAGAGAGCACCGTAGTAGAGAAAGAGAAAGCGGCTCAAGATCTGAAACGCAAATACTTCGGCCCAGAAGGCGAACTCTATAAAAAACGCGAAAGCTTGATGAAGCCGATTCAAGATGAAATTTATACAGCAGTAAAAGAGATTAGCGAACTCCGTGGTTACTCTATGGTACTCGATCGTGCTTCAGCTGAAAGCATTATTTATGCTACTCCAAAAATAGATATAAGCAACGAAGTACTTACAAAACTTGGATATTCAAACTAATTTTGTAACTTTGCACCGAAATAAAAACATTTATAAAAAATAAGAACACAATGAAGAAAACTCTTTTAGTAATGATGCTTGCTTTACCTATGGTTTTGGCAGCACAAAATCTTAAATTAGGCCATTTCAAGAGCAGCGAAGTTTTGAAAGCAATGCCTGAGTACACACAAGCGCAAGAGGCGATGAAGAAAGCTTCAGCAACTCACGAAGAAGAATACAAACGCATCACTGCTGAGTATCAGAAGAACTTAGAAGAATTCAATTCGGCAAAAGAGCTACCTGATAACATTAAAGATCGTCGTCAAAAAGAGCTACAAGACATGGGGCAAAAGGTACAAGAATATGCACAGTTTGCACAACAGGATTTAGAAACGACTCAAAAGAAACTCATGGAACCACTTGTCACTAAAATCAACACAGCTATTAAAAGTGTAGGTGATGCAGAAGGTATGACTTATATTTTCGATTTGAGCAATACTGAGATCCCTTATGTAAACGCAACAACAGCGATTGACCTTACTGAAAAGATCAAAACAAAACTGAAATAAGAAAGTAATATTACTTTTCACGCAAATTGCGTAGATTTGGCTTCTTCATATATGCTTCTTCCCGAGGCAAGTGCCAAATTTGCGCAATTTGTTGCTTAATACTCCCCTAGCTATGAACGGACCTATTGGACTCTTCGACTCCGGATACGGCGGACTTACTATTCTTCGCGACACAATCCGTGAAATACCTCAATACGATTACCTTTATTTAGGAGATAACGCTCGCGCTCCCTATGGGTCACGTTCGTTTGATGTAGTATATGAATTTACCCGTCAAGCTGTAAAAAAGCTTTTCGAGATGGGTTGTCCACTTGTTATTCTAGCCTGCAATACAGCCTCAGCCAAAGCCTTACGCACCATCCAACAAAAAGATCTACCGCAACTCGATAGCTCACTTCGCGTATTGGGAGTTATCCGCCCTACGATAGAAGTTGTTGGCGATGTAACAAAAACGCGCCACGTAGGGGTAGTAGCGACCACAGGCACCATTGCTTCGCACAGCTATGAACTCGAATTAAAGAACGCCTTTCCCGATATAACTCTTACAGGACAAGCCTGTCCGCTTTGGGTACCACTTATCGAGAACAGCGAATATGGAAGTCAAGGAGCCGATTACTTCGTACAAAAGTACCTGAATGAATTGTTAGAAGCCGATCCTTTAATCGACACCTTGATTTTAGGTTGCACACATTATCCATTGCTTTTACCTAAAATACGCACATTTCTACCTCCTCACATTCGCATCATCTCACAAGGAGAATACGTTGCACAGAGCCTGGCTTCCTACCTCATACGGCATCCGGAAATGGAAACCCGCCTCAGTAAAGGAGGTACTCGTACTTTTCTTACCACAGAAAGCGAAGAAAAGTTTCACGAATCAGCCAGCGTCTTTCTGAACACACCCGTTAGTGCTCAACGAATTACATTAGGATAAATCAACTAAAACATGCGGAAAAAGAGAACTTTTCTTCCGCATTTTTTTTACTTTTTCCCGTAGGGGAAAAGAAGAAAATTCCTACGACAAAAACAAATTTGCCGTAGGAATTTTTAGATAAACATCCTTGTGTTCTTAGGAACAGTAAATCTATTCCTAGAAAATAGAAAACTTACTGTTGGAGCAGAAATGCTTTAAATGTCGCAAAGTCTTTACTTAAAGCAATACTTTTCTTTTCACCCTGCATAAAGGCAGCAAGCTTCTCGGGAACAACAATCGCTGTTCCGATGATGCTCTCCACTGTGCTTTTAAACTTCGCCGGATGAGCTGTTTCAAGGAATACCCCTACTTCATCAGGCTGCAAACCATCAGACAAAGCACAATAGCCACAAGCACCATGCGGGTCACATAAATAAGCCTCGCGCTCAAATACAGTGCTCAAAGCTTTTGCGATTTGCGCATCGGCGTAAGTCGCTCCGCTAATCTCAGCCACAATCGCAGCATGATCAGCCTGATAAAGATCGAGCACACGAGCAAAGTTACTAGGGTCGCCTACATCCATTGCATTAGCAATAGTCTGCACGCTAGACTTGGGCTCATAGCACCCCGTTTGCAAGTATTTATAAAAAACATCGTTGGCATTATTCGAAGCGATAAAGCGCTTAATGGGAAGCCCCATGCGTTTAGCAAACAATCCGGCAGTGATGTTACCAAAGTTTCCACTCGGCACAGAAACCACCATGTTTTTTTCCTTGCCCAACTTCTTCAGTTGCGCATATGCATAGAAATAATAAAAAGACTGAGGCAAGAAACGGGCTACATTAATGCTATTAGCAGAAGTAAGCACCAAATGTTCGTTTAGCTCGGCATCCATAAAAGCATTCTTCACCAAAGTCTGGCAATCATCAAACATTCCATCCACTTCAATGGCAGTAATGTTTTGACCTAATGTTGTAAATTGCTTCTCCTGAATTTCACTTACCTTTCCCTTTGGATAAAGTACAAAAACACGGATGCCTTCCACGCCCAAGAAGCCATTGGCTACCGCACTACCCGTATCACCACTAGTAGCAACCAACACATTTACATCTTTTTGATCGTCTTTGCAAATGAAATAGCCCAGCAGACGAGCCATGAAACGTGCACCTACATCTTTAAAAGCAAGCGTTGGCCCATGAAACAATTCGAGCGAATAGATCGCCTCGCTTACGGGCACCAAAGGAACGTCAAAGTTCAATGTATCGTACACAATTTCTTTCAGCTTCTCAGCAGGAAGATCTTCTCCAAAGAAAGCATCAGCTACGCGATAAGCTATCTCTTGAAAAGAAAGTTGATCGATTGTATCGAAAAACTCCTTCGGTAAGGTTTTAATATCTTGAGGCATATATAGGCCTCTATCAGAAGCAAGCCCTTTCACTACTGCTTCTTGCAGTGAAGCCAGAGGGGCTTTTTTATTGGTACTATAATATTTCATACTCAATGTTTCAAAAATTCACGTATAAATTCATCTTCTTTCAGTAAGCCGTAAGCACCTTCTACAGCAGCAACTTCATTATAGGCCTCCACCTCATCGGGTTCTATTCCGGGGTAGTAGATCAAAAAAGGTACTGGTTCGTTCACATGCGTACGCAGTTCACAAGGAGTGGGATGATCAGGAAGCACCGCTATTGCAACAGGTTCTTTCCAGTTCTTCACAGCTTCATAAATAGGGCCAACGATTCTGCTATCCAAGTATTCAATCGTTTTTAGTTTCAGACTTACATTTCCCTCATGCCCCGCCTCATCACTGGCTTCGATATGGAGAAAAACAAAGTCATCCGTCTTCAAAGCCTCCAAAGCAGCCTCTGCTTTGCCTTCATAATTCGTATCATAAAGGCCCGTAGCTCCTTCGACTTCGATATTGCGTAAACCCGCATACTTACCAATCCCTTTGATCAGATCGACAGCCGAAATAACAGCCCCACTCTTTAGAATAGGGAACAAAGTTGCAATAGGTTCCATCTTTGGGCGATATCCGGGCGACCAAGGCCAAATGCTATTCGCCGGATCCTTACCTTCGGCCTTACGACAGATATTAATCGGATGATTCTCTAGCAAATGTTGCGAGCGCAAGATGAGGTCGTTCAACAAGTCAGCTGTAGTCTGCGCTTCCGGCACCTCAGCTTCCACAAGAAGCGGTTTAAAAGGTAAACCGGGAAAGTCGTGAGGGGGAGCTGTTTTTATCTGTTTATTTCCGCCCTTAATGACAAGAAGATGACGATATTGAATGCCCGTAGTGAATTCTACGACATCATTGCCGAGCTTCTCTTGCAAGAAACGGATCAATTCATTGGCTTCTATTGTAGATATATGTCCAGCCGAATGATTTTTTATACAGCCCTCCTCTACACAAATGAGGTTACAGCGCATAGCCATATCGTTGGATTTAAGATCAACTCCAATGCTAGCTGCTTCAAGTACACCACGTCCTTCGTATACGGTAGGTAAATCATACCCAAGCACCGAGAGATTTGCCACCTCACTACCTGGTTGAAAACCGGGAGCAACAGTAATAAGTCGCCCGTTACGTCCTAGTTTTGCCAGACGATCCATATAAGGGGTTTTCGCCTTTTGCAATAAGGTTTTATCCCCTAGAGAAGGAACAGCCCAATCGGCCATTCCATCACCTAGTATAATAATATGTTTCATGGATCAACGAATATTAGCAATACTCATTATATCAGCAAATACACCGGCAGCCGTAACGCCGGCACCGGCACCATATCCTTGAATTAACAAAGGATATTCATTGTATCGTTCCGTAGTCAACAATAAAATATTATTGCTACCTTGAAGGTTATAGCAAGGGTGATCGGCTCCTACTTCTTGCAAACCAACGCGACCTTTTCCATTTTCAAAACGAGCTACAAAACGCCAACGTTTTCCTTTTTCTTCCAATGCTTTCCGCTTTTCTTCAAAGATAGGATCAAGCATAGGAAGTCCTTTCCAAAACTGATCAATGCTACCCTCAAAAAGTTCAGAAGGAATAAATAGTTCTCGCTCTACTTGCTCTTGTTCAAGTGGATAACCTGCTTCACGGGCCAGAATCACGAGTTTACGAATTACATCTTTCCCACTAAGATCAATACGAGGATCAGGCTCTGAATAGCCCTCTTCCTTTGCCATACGAATGGTTTTGCTTAAAGGAATATCTGCCGAAATCGTATTAAATATAAAATTAAGCGTACCGCTCAGCACAGCTTCTATTTTAAGAATGCGATCTCCACTATTAATTAAATCATTGATGGTATTAATAATAGGTAAGCCAGCACCTACATTTGCCTCGAATAAGAATTTCGCACCACGTTGACGGGCAACACTTTTCAACTCCACGTAATCCTCATAAGCAGAAGAAGCTGCTATTTTATTAGCTGCAACAACCGAAATATTCTTCAGCAATAAATCTTTATACAGTCCGGCAATAGTTAAGTTAGCGGTACAATCTACAAATACAGAGTTAAAGATATTCATGCCAATAATATTTTCACGAATCACCGACGGACTACTCGAAAGACCTTCTTTATGCATCCGTTCACGATAGTTGGAGATATCTATTCCGGCACGATCGAAAAGCGCATAATGACCATCGCTAATACCGACCACGTTTATTTTTAGTCCATTCTGCTTCATCAGCTTTTCACGTTGATGATCAATTTGTTTCAGCAAACTGCCACCTACCGTGCCAATACCACACACAAACACATTGAGTACTTTATACTCACTCAAAAAGAATGAATCGTGAATAACATTCAACGTTTTACGCAAATAATCACGGTTGATAACAAAAGATATATTAGTTTCAGAAGCACCTTGTGCACAGGCAATTACATTTATGCCATTTCTGCCCAAAACGCCAAACAGCTGTCCTGAAATGCCCGGTGTATGCTTCATATTTTCACCTACAACAGCAACCGTTGCAAGATCCTTCTCCGCAATAATAGTTACCATTTCGCCTCGCTCTATTTCTTTGCAGAACTCATCATTCAACACTCTACAAGCAAGATCGGCATCATCTCTTTTCACTCCAATTGAAGTGCTATTTTCCGAACTAGCCTGTGAAACAAGGAATACGCTAATCCCATTCTCGGCTAGTGTTTTAAAGATGCGATAGTTCACTCCAATCACACCCACCATACCCAATCCGGTAACATTAATAAGGCAAGTATCACTGATTGAAGATATACCTTTAATCGCTTTTCCCTCAGGCAAAGTACGATGTTGTACAATACGAGTACCCGGAGCTACGGGATTAAACGTGTTCTTTACAAGTATCGGAATATTTTTATGATATACAGGATAAATCGTAGGAGGATAAATCACCTTTGCTCCGAAATTGCACAACTCCATCGCTTCAATAAACGTAAGTTCTGCGATAGGATATGCCGCAGTAATCACACGTGGATCGGCTGTCATAAAACCATCCACGTCGGTCCAGATTTCAAGTATCTGGGCTTCTAAGGCCGCAGCAATAAGAGCCGCAGTATAGTCGGAACCTCCACGTCCTAGATTGCTCACCTCATCGGTTTGCTTATCACTCGCAATAAAGCCGGGCACTAAAGCTACCTTAGGGAGGTCTTTAAATGTTTTTCGAATTAGTTGCAGAGTTAAATCCGCATCCAGTAAATGCTTGCCAAATTTCTGTTCGGTCTTAATGAATTTACGCGCATCATACCACACTGCATCTTTAATGAGCGTGGTGCAAATAAGCGACGAAAGACGTTCTCCATAACTTACAATGGCATCGCCCGTCTTGGGAGATAAATCTTTAATCAGGTAGATTCCCTGAAAGATATTTTTCAACTCATCGAGTAGAGAACTAACTCTCATCTCTAACTTCGATTTTGCTTCTCCATCGGGGATAATCTCCTCGACCATGTCAATATGACGGCCTAAAATCTGCTTGTAACGAGTTTCGTAAGTTTTATCGCCTGACGCTGCCAAACGGGCGGTGCTTATCAGTTGGTCGGTGATGCCACCGAGAGCGGATACAACTACAATAACGGGTTCATTGCACGATTCGACAATCTGTTTGACGTTTAAAATGCTTTTCACGGAACCTACGGACGTTCCGCCGAATTTCATTACTTTCATATTCGTCAATAATTTAATATGTAATACGCGGCAAAGGTAGTATAATATTTTTAACCAACAAAAAAAAAAGAAAAAAATGAACCTAGCTCAGAGTGATCTATAGAAAGCTCTTTTTAGTCTTTTGTAAGCTTAAGAAGCACAGAATCGGCATAATCAATCATCGCATCTCGCTTTGTCGCAAACGCCTCAGGGATAGGAATGTCTATCCTAACATTGGGATCAATGCCAAGTTCAAGTTGCTCCTTCTTAGGATTAAGCATCGGAGAAGCCGAAAAGCGTACATACCATCCATTGGGAAGTTCGGAACTAAAAGGAAGTCCGGATCCTCCTCCGGTACGATCACCTACAGTAATCACCTGAGGAAGTTGTTGCATACAATTTACAAACCAGTTGGTAGCGCTGAAACATTTCCGGTTAGTTAATAGCACTACCGGACGCAGCCAATGAATGCCCTTACTCGGATCCAAATTTACAGCATAAGGTTCCGAAAAGTCGGAATGTCCTTTCCCCGTTTTATGCTGAATATAACCTACAGGGAGCGTTTCAACCGTAAAATGTTCCGCCAAACGAGTGGCATAAGTCAACACACCTCCCGAATTACTACGCACATCAAGTATTAGTCCGCGACAATTACGCATATAATAAAGTGCTTCACTTATATTATCGTCTGAAAATCCATCCGAAAAGGAGCCACAGTACAAATAGCCGATGCTATCAGTACGTAAAATAGTATATTTCAGTCCCGAAGCAATACGATAATCGGTTCCTAAATAAGTGCGCTGCAGATCTTCATAAAAGTTAGTCGGATAGTCCTCATACCAGCTCCAATAACGCGCCATATCGTGTGTAGAATAGAGATTGACATGCCCATCTTTCAATGTACTAAGCATATTCGACAGTGTATCGAATAAGGCATATCGGTCCATTTTATCGGTGATTTTAGCACTATAGACTGTATGAACAGAGTCCCAATCAATACCTTTATAATCTAAAAAGCAATACTGCTCATCCACAATCTTCCATAAAGCTTCAAAATTAGCAGTTGGAGAATTCTGGAAGTCTTCCTCATCAATGCAACTAGTAAGCAAAACCAAGAAAAAGAGTCCGAATAAAAGGGGAATAGAACGAAATATAGACATAATCATCGATTTGGTTTTCTATAAAACTGATGCACAAATCCAAGCATAAAACGGTTACTCCAAGAATGATAACGTAATTCATTAAGATCCGTTTGTTTCACGTCCCAGATGTAACTGGCTCGTAATGTACCCCCTCGCCAAACTGGAATATCAAGCGAGAAGTGTTGATAAAGAGAAGGCTGATTACCCGGGTAGGTAACACGAGTGAGATCTTCATCATTTCCAAGTGAGAACATCTCATAGTATGAAGCCCCATAATGAGGAGCAAAATGCACGCCTATGAAAGGAGCAGTTGCTTGATACCGTAATAAAAACGGCTTCTTTCCTACATAGAAGTGATACGCTAGTTGCACAGAGGCAAGCAAATCACCCCCTACTTTCACCGCAACCGGATTATTCCCATTTGCCAAGTTATAAATCATACCTCCTTGCCCTTGCAAACCCGGTCCGACTTGCAGCATAAGCGTATTTCCATTGCGAAAGTGCGTAGTCAGTAAAGTGCGATAAAGAATATATTCCAACTGTGCATGGAAAGCCATATCAGTATTCTTCTCAGAACGATTATCGGCATAAGAGAAGTGTCCCTGAAAAAGAGTCTGTTGCGTAAGTTTCCATGCAGACAAAAAGCGAGTAGGATGTTGACTTTCGCGTTGCAAAGAGTATTCTGTTCCCGTATAATCCTGTGGTGAAAGGTAACTATCATAGAGGTTAGCACTACCAATACCGAAACTTGTGCAACGAGTGATATCACGCCAAGTAAGCGAATCCTCTACCACAAGCTTTTCTTGAGCGTGCAAATCCACTGAACTAAGCCCAATAGAAAGGAAAAATACTCCCACCCACACTTTCATTTTTAACTCCATAAGCTCAGCAGCATTTAGAACAGATTGATTTGCCCATTCTCATCAGTGGTGGGATTTTCATCTGCGGCAGATTCTTCCACAGTATCCAGCTCTTGCCTTGAGGGAGCTACCAGCTCTTCAGCCAGTTCCTCTTCTGTCAACACGGGTATCAGTTCAGTGATGCTATCTATTGCAAATGTAGTGATGCGTTTACCTTTAGCCTTAAAACCTTTTACGGTAATAAAGTCATTGCCGTCAATTAAAAGAGGTTCACGAAAAGCATCATTCCCGCCAAATACAACCTTAAATTGAGGAGAACGGTAACAATTCAGAGCAATTAGTTTATTATTTGAGTTTTCCCCTAAATAATTCTGCGGACGTGAAGTAGCATCCAACAAGAATCGTTTCAAATAAGGATAATCTTGTTGATCGGCATCATAAAGAACTGCCGTCCAAACCTTATTGGCACTATACTTTTCTATAATTTTAATTTCACCTTCATAGTGATTCGTTTGATCGAAATCGGTTAGATAAAAATCTCCATTTTTTAATATAACAAGAATACGTTCCTCACTCTGGAATTCGCCCAAATATTTTCCGCGACCATCGTAATTCAAACGCATCACATCAGAATCAAACCACACAGCACGACCTCCTAAAGTAGAACCACCATGCTGCTTTAAAGTGACTTTTAATACATCATTCTTGGTCAACAAGTTACCTTGCGACTGACGGCCTTTAATGGCAAGTTGACTAAAGTCGTTCTCCAAAATCAATTTCTTCACTTTCGGATTGGGTTTCAGCGTCACCTTTATCACTTCGGCCTCTCCATTCGGATTAGCCGTAAAATAAACTACCCGAGAACCGGTTGTTCCTTGCGTTACATCATATTCTCGATCACGAGTAATGGCCGTTACATTAAATCGTTTCCAATAGTGAAGTCCTTGCTTACCATCGCGATAAACCACATTATAGATGGTTCGTTTGTCGTTTTTCTTAAAGATGTTTACATATAACACATTCTTCCCAACCGACAACTTGTCTGCCACACGGACGATTTTGTATTTTCCATCTCGATAGAATAATATAACATCATCAATATCAGAGCAATTCGAAACGAACTCATCTTTCTTTAACGACGTACCGATAAAACCTTCTTCTCTATTGATGTAAAGTTTCTCGTTTGCTTCCGCAACTTTCGAAGCTTCAATAGTATCAAAGTTGCGAAGCTCTGTAAGACGAGGAAAATTCTTTCCATATTTTTCCAACAGATGCTTGAACCAGTCAATCGTATATTCCACCATGTGGGCAAGATGATATTCAAGTTGTTCAATGTCCGACTTATAGCGAGCAATAATCTCTTCTGCCTTGTCGGAATTGAACTTTAAGATGCGTGCCATCTTTATTTCCATTAATCTGAGAATATCCTCTTTCGTCACTTCACGAATAAACAAGGGATAAAATGGCGTTATTCGTTCATCGATATGTGCACAAGCTGCATCCATATCAGCTGATTGTTCAAATTTGCGATCTTTATAGATACGCTCTTCAATGAATATTTTCTCGAGCGAAGCAAAATGCAGCTGCTCTTGAATTTCGTGCTTTTTAATTTCTAATTCATTACGCAGCAAAACCAAACTATGGTCTGTACTATGTGTTAGCAATTTGCTTACCGTAAGGAACTTAGGTTTCTTATCGTCTATTACACAGCAATTAGGTGAAATACTTACCTCACAATCGGTAAAAGCATACAACGCATCAATGCTTTTATCGGAACTCACCCCAGGAGCAAGATGTACCAATATCTCTACATTCTGAGAAGTATTGTCGTCTACCTTACGAAGCTTTATCTTCCCTCTTTCAGCAGCTTTTAAAATACTTTCAATAAGAGTGGTAGTCGTTTTCCCAAAAGGGACTTCGGTAATGGCTAAGGTTTTACTATCGATCTTACCTATTTTAGCACGTACTTTTACATTTCCACCACGTTCTCCATCGTTGTACCGAGCAACATCAATGCTACCTCCGGTAGGAAAGTCAGGATAAAGCTCAAAGTCTTCTCCTTTAAGATATTGAATTGACGCTTCACATAACTCGCAAAAATTATGTGGCAGAATTTTTGATGACAACCCCACAGCAATACCTTCTACACCTTGTGCTAATAGCAAAGGAAACTTCACCGGCAATGTAACCGGCTCTTTGTTACGTCCGTCGTAAGAAGCTTGCCATTCTGTTATTTTAGGATTGTAGACTACCTCCAATGCAAATTTAGAGAGTCGTGCCTCAATATAACGAGCAGCAGCAGCACGATCGCCCGTCAGTATATTTCCCCAGTTTCCTTGGCAATCAATAAGTATATCTTTCTGACCGAGTTGCACCAAAGCATCGCCAATAGAAGCATCTCCATGCGGATGATACTGCATGGTATGCCCCACAATATTAGCAACCTTATTATATCGCCCATCATCCAGTTGTTTCATCGAATGAAGAATGCGACGTTGTACTGGTTTCAATCCGTCATTTAAATGAGGTACGGCACGTTCCAAGATCACATATGAGGCATAATCAAGAAACCAATTCTGATACATACCGCTCAAATGATGCTTTACTTCCTCCGCTTTATTCGCCGAAGGAGTATAATCAGAATGCTCTATCTTCTCTTTTTCTTCGTCCATCGTGGTTTTCTTTTTGTGCGGCAAATGTACGAAAAATATTCGAGAATCTATTGTCAGTTCTGAAAAAAAAGCGTAACTTTGCGCCTTAATTTAATAAGGTCAGAATAAAAAATTTAAGATAATGGCACAACAAGAAGACGTTTTTAAAAAACTCGTATCACACTGCAAGGAGTATGGTTTTGTATTCCCTTCAAGCGAAATTTATGACGGTTTGGGCGCAGTATACGACTACGGTCAGATGGGCGTAGAACTTAAAAACAATATCAAACGATATTGGTGGGAAAGTATGGTAAAACTACACGAGAACATAGTAGGTCTTGACTCTGCCATCTTTATGCACCCAACGATTTGGAAAGCCAGTGGACACGTAGATGCTTTTAACGATCCTTTGATTGATAACAAAGATAGCAAAAAACGCTATCGTGCCGATGTACTTATTGAAGATCAGCTTGCCAAATACGATGATAAAATCAACAAGGAAGTGGCCAAAGCTGCGAAGAAATTTGGTGAAAGCTTCGAGGAAGCTCAATTCCGTGCTACAAACCCTCGTGTTCTTGAGCATCAAGCCAAGCGCGATGCTTTGCACGAACGTTTTGCAAAAGCGTTGAACGACAACAACCTTGAAGAGCTTCGTCAAATTATTCTAGACGAAGAAATAGCTTGCCCTGTTAGCGGTACACGCAACTGGACTGAAGTTCGTCAATTCAACCTTATGTTTAGCACCGAAATGGGCTCTACTGCAGAAGGGGCTAATAAAATATATCTACGTCCGGAAACAGCACAAGGTATTTTTGTAAATTATCTAAACGTACAAAAGACCGGTCGTATGAAGATACCATTTGGTATTGCACAAATCGGTAAAGCTTTCCGTAACGAAATTGTAGCCCGTCAGTTCATTTTCCGTATGCGCGAATTTGAGCAAATGGAGATGCAGTTCTTCGTTCGCCCGGGTGAAGAACTCAATTGGTTTAAACAGTGGAAAGAAACCCGTTTGAAATGGCATAAGGCTCTTGGCTTCGGCGACGATCATTACCGTTTCCACGACCACGATAAATTGGCTCATTATGCAAATGCAGCAACTGATATTGAATTTTTGATGCCTTTCGGCTTCAAAGAGGTAGAAGGTATCCACTCACGTACCAATTTCGACTTGTCGCAACATGAGAAGTTCTCTGGAAAAAGTATTAAATACTTCGATCCGGAACTTAACGAAAGTTACACTCCGTTTGTTATTGAGACTTCTATTGGTGTAGACCGTATGTTCCTTAGCATTATAAGCGCTTCGTACCAAGAAGAGAAGTTAGAGGGTGGAGATACTCGTGTGGTACTCAAATTGCCAGCTGCGCTTGCTCCTGTAAAACTAGCAATCTTACCGTTGATAAAGAAAGATGGTCTACCTGAAAAGGCACGCGAAATCATGAGCGACCTTCGCTTCCATTTCAATTGCCAATACGATGAGAAAGATAGCATCGGCAAACGCTACCGTCGTCAAGATGCAATCGGTACTCCTTATTGCATTACACTTGATCACCAATCACTAGAAGATAACACTGTTACGCTACGTGACCGTGATACCATGCAGCAGGAACGCGTAGCAATCGCTGACTTGGCTAAGATTATTGAAGATAAAGTTAGCATCACCTCTCTATTAAAGAGATTGATCTAAAGAGAATATATTATCAAAGAGAGGTTGTGCCGAAAATGACGCGACCTCTCTTTTTTATTGTTAGAATAGATCACTGCTGTCCCGTTAAAAATCATTGATAGTGAATAGATTAGGATAATCATCTTTAATGATGGTTTTTGGGGTTTTATTAAACAATTCATTTACAGGA
>Ga0302170_10000034_pt1 | contig 44848 bp, 38 predicted proteins | sample I_Fen_N2_1_FD_193492 | JGI IMG/M metagenome (GOLD analysis project Ga0302170, IMG submission 193492) | Peat permafrost microbial communities from Stordalen Mire near Abisko, Sweden - I_Fen_N2_1 | ecosystem: Environmental > Terrestrial > Soil > Wetlands > Permafrost | place: Sweden: Abisko...
GAAGGATCGTATCCGGATGATTGGCCCATTCTTTTAAAGCGCTCCAAATGTCGCTATCATCTAAGCGGATAAATTGTGCTAAACATTCCGGATCGCTAAAGAAACGAGTACGATTGATTTCTTGATTGAGAAAGAAACTAAAAGCAGGTGCTGCAAAAAGAGGTTCTCCTTGTTTGATTAGTTCTTTTGCTCTGTTCAATACATGAATTAGCATTTGTTCGCAAGCTACTGAAGTTTTGTGTAGATACACTTGCCAATACATTAGTCGACGTGCCATTAGGAAGTTCTCGATGGAATAAATACCTTTTGCTTCGACTACAAGATGGTCTTCTTTTACGTCGAGCATCTTGATGATGCGCGCGGAGCCGATGTTACCTTCGACAACTCCAGTGTAGAAGCTATCACGGCGCAAGTAATCGAGGCGATCTACATCCAGCTGACCACTTACCAGTTGGTGGAGGAAGCGTTTGGGATACTCGTCTTTAAAGATCTGAATGGCTAAATCGAGTGCCCCTGAAAGATCTTTATTGATTTGCTCCATCAGCAGTAATGAAATCTCTTCGTGCGAGACTCCTTGAATAAGAGTATCTTCTAATACATGCGAAAAAGGGCCATGCCCTAGATCGTGCATCAATATGGCAGCTTCTACAGCGGTTGCTTCTTCCGGAGTTATTTCATTTCCTTTTGCAGAGAGTGCTGTGAGTGCTTCGCTCATCAGGTAGTATGCGCCTAATGAATGTTGTAATCGAGTGTGTTGTGCACCGGGATATACGGCAGATGACAGGCCCAATTGTTTGATGCGCGAAAGACGTTGTAACAAAGGGTGACGTACGAGGGCGTAAAGCACCCCATTGGGGATGTGGATAAATCCAAATACGGGATCGTTGATAATTTTTCGTTTGTTTGTTACATTCATGTTTCTCGAAGTATTGAAAGGAAAAGACCTCTCAGATGTATTTATAGGATGGCTTTTAACTCTTCAGCCATTGCTTGTTGTACTTCTTTAGCTGCGGCATGGGCTGCGGCTGCAAATCGTTCACCTGAATCGGCATAGATGATGCCACGTGAGGAGTTTACAATGAGTCCACATTGGCTATTCATACCATATTTGCAGACTTCTTCGAGCGAGCCGCCTTGTGCTCCAACGCCGGGCACGAGTAGAAAATGTTGAGGAACTACCTTGCGAATGTCGGTGAACATCTTACCTTGTGTAGCACCCACTACATACATTAGCTGTTCTTCGTTGCCCCATTCTTGTGATTTACGTAATACTTTTTCAAAAAGGCGTTCTCCTTCAGCATCGGATGTGAGTTGGAAATCATGAGAACCTTTGTTCGAGGTAAGTGCCAATAGGATTACCCATTTATTTTTGTAGGTTAAGAAAGGAGTTACGCTGTCTTCACCCATATAAGGAGCTACTGTAACGCTATCTAAATCGAGCTCTTCAAAGAAGGTTCGTGCATACATGGCAGAAGTATTACCAATATCACCGCGTTTTGCATCGGCGATGATGAATTGATCGGGGTAGTTTTGACGGATATATTTGACGGTCTTCTCGAATGATATCCATCCTTTTACTCCCATGCATTCATAAAAGGCTAGATTGGGTTTATAAGCAATGCACAGATCGGCAGTTGCATCAATAATGGCTTTATTGAAAGCGAAAATAGGATCTTCTTCTTTAAGAAGATGTGTGGGGATTTTTTTGATATCGGTGTCCAATCCTACGCAGAGGAAAGATTGTTTCTTCTTTATGTTCTCAAAAAGTTCTTGACGGGTCATATTCTTTAATTAAAAAGTGAGCAAAGGGGTGTTTTTGCCGTTAGAGTTCTGACTCTTTTAGGCGTTCTGCATTTTCTGCTACAATGAGATGGTCAATGCAGTCTTGTATATCTCCTCCCATAAAAGCAGCGAGATTATAAATTGTATAATTGATGCGATGGTCGGTAATTCGCCCTTGTGGATAGTTGTAGGTGCGTATTTTTGCGGAACGGTCGCCTGTGGAAACCATGGTTTTACGTTTTGATGAAATCTCATCGAGGTATTTTTGGTACTCCATATTGTAGATACGTGAGCGCAATTCAATTAAAGCTTTAGCTTTGTTTTTGAGCTGCGATTTCTCGTCTTGACATTGTACGGTGATGCCAGTAGGAATATGCACTAAACGGATGGCTGAGTAAGTTGTATTTACTGATTGTCCACCATGTCCTGAAGCACAGAAGATATCTGTACGGATATCGTTTTCGCTGATATCTACATCAAACTCTTCGGCTTCTGGTAGTACGGCTACTGTAGCAGCAGAGGTGTGTACGCGGCCCTGTGTTTCGGTGGCAGGAATGCGCTGTACGCGGTGTACTCCGCTTTCGTATTTCAAAGTGCCATATACTTTCTCACCGGAAACGGTAAAGATGATTTCTTTGTAGCCGCCTGATGAACCTTCGGTACTGCTGGTTACTTCTACACGCCAACCTTTGTTTTCGCAGTATCTTCCGTACATCCGGAAAAGATCGCCTGCAAAGATCGCTGCCTCATCACCTCCCGTGCCTCCACGTATTTCCATGATTGCATCTTTATCATCTTGTGGATCGGCTGGCACCATTAAAAGCTTAATTATTTCTTCTAATTCAATGGATCGGCGTTGACAGATGTCTAACTCTTCACGTGCCAATTCTTTCATCTCCGGATCGCTTTCGTTGGCAAGCATGTTCTTTGCTTCCTGTGCTCCGGTTAGTACTTGAATATATTCTGCACGTGCTTTTAATATCTCGTCGAGCTCTTTATATTCTCTAGTTAGACGTACAAAGCGCTTCTGATCGGCTATTACAGACGGGTCAGTAATGAGTGTCGATATTTCTTCGTAGTGTGAAACGAGACCTTCTAATTTTTGGAGTATCGAATTTTGGTCAATCATTGAAAACTGAGGATGGCATTAATATTTGAATACGCCAAACTCGCTTTTTATGGTCAGCTCTGTTTGGTCGGACGCTTCTACACGACCTACAATTTGTGCAGGGATGCCGAAGCTTTCGGAGATCGCTATTACTTTCTCGGCTTGTTCAGGAGAAAGGTATACTTCAAGTCGATGCCCCATATTGAATACCTTATACATCTCTGCCCAATCGGTGCCACTTTGTGCTTGGATCGTTTTGAAGAGTGGAGGTACTGGAAACAAGTTGTCTTTGATGATGTGTACGTTTTCTACGAAATGTAGCACCTTCGTTTGTGCCCCTCCAGAGCAATGTACCATACCATGAATTTGTGGGCGAAGTTGATCGAGTAGCCGTTTTACAACCGGAGCATACGTGCGGGTAGGAGAAAGTACCAGTTTACCGGCATTGAGGGGAGAATCTTCTACCGCATCGGTGAGCTTGAGCCCTCCGCTGTATACAAGTTCTGCAGGAACAGCTTTGTCAAAACTTTCCGGATATTTTTCTGCTAGGTAATTTGCAAAAACATCGTGTCTGGCTGAAGTTAGTCCGTTACTACCCATTCCGCCGTTATATTCTTTTTCATAAGAGGCTTGCCCAAAAGAGGCAAGACCTACAATCACATCTCCTGGTTGGATATTTGCATTATCAATGACGTCACTGCGTTTCATACGGCAGGTTACGGTACTATCGACAATGATGGTGCGAACTAAGTCGCCTACATCAGCGGTTTCACCTCCCGTTGCGTATACACCTACGCCCATTTGACGAAGCTCTTCCAAGAGTTCGTCGGTACCGTTAATGATAGCACTGATAACTTCACCGGGGATGAGTAATTTATTACGGCCGATAGTGGATGATACTAGAATATTATCTACTGCACCTATGCAGATAAGATCGTCAATGTTCATGATCAATGCATCTTGGGCAATACCTTTCCATACGCTCAAGTCGCCTGTTTCTTTCCAATAAAGATAAGCTAAGCTCGACTTGGTACCAGCGCCGTCAGCATGCATGATGTTGCAATATTCTGGGTCACCACCCAGTATGTCTGGAATAATTTTGCAAAAGGCTTTTGGGAAAATACCTTTATCTATGTTCTTGATGGCGTTGTGCACATCTTCTTTTGAAGCGGACACGCCGCGCATCATGTACCTTTGATTGTTCATGCGTTTATACCTTAAATATACATTATCGGCGGCAAAGGTACGAAAAAAATACGGAATGTTCCTCTTTACCTATAGATTTTCTATTTCGTTAAGCCATAAAGCTGCTGAAGCATCGCTTGGCATACGCCAATCGCCACGTGGACTGACGGCGATGCTACCTACTTTCGGGCCATCGGGTAGGCAAGATCTCTTAAATTGTTGAGCAAAGAATCGACGAAAAAATACGGTTAACCAACGTTTGATTGTTTTACTATCGTATTTTGCCCCGAATGCTTGATGCGCAAGGAAATAAATTTTAGAGGGGCGAAAGCCATGACGTAGAAAATTATAAAGATAGAAATCGTGCAGCTCGTATGGGCCCACCAAGTCTTCTGTCTTTTGTGCGATTTCTCCGTTTTCGTCTGCCGGGATAAGCTCCGGACTAATGGGGGTATCAATGATGTCAAGGAGTATATTGCGGGTTTGCTCGTCCATTTTCTCTGAGACCCATTTTACTAAATGACGTACTAACGTTTTGGGAATGCTGGCATTTACTCCATACATCGACATGTGATCTCCGTTGTAAGTGGCCCATCCGAGGGCTAATTCGCTGAGGTCTCCGGTACCGATTACTAGTCCACCGGTTGCATTGGCTACATCCATTAAAATCTGAGTGCGCTCTCTAGCTTGTGAGTTTTCGTACGTTACATCTTGTACGTTTATATCGTGTTCAATATCCTTAAAATGTTGAATGACGGCCTCCTTAATCGATATCTCTTTAAGTGTAATGCCTAATTTCTTTATTAAATCGATAGCATTCTTATAGGTGCGGTCGGTGGTTCCGAAGCCGGGCATTGTAACTCCAATAATTTCTTCCCGTGGCCAATTGAGTTGGTCGTAAGCTTGTGCTGTAACGAGTAGGGCTAGCGTGGAATCTAGCCCTCCGCTGATTCCAATAACGGAACTATGGGCGTGTGTGTGCACTAATCGTTTGGCTAGGCCGGCTACCTGAATGCTAAAAGCTTCTTCGCAGTTTTCATTGAGTGCAGGGCCGGTTGGCACAAAAGGAAGTGGATTGTAAGGACGCGTGAGTTCAAGTTCGTGAGAGGTAGTAGGTTCCATTGCCACGCGCCGGACGAACTGTGCTTTATTTTCAGCAGCATTTGCTGGAAAGGTCGTATTAATACGTCTTTCGTTGTCCAACTTCTCTATATCAATTTCGCTAATAATAAGCACTTCTTTCATTGAGAATCGCTCACTCTCGGCTAATAATTTTCCATTTTCAAAGATGAGGCCTTTTCCACTGAATACTAAGTCGGTCGTGCTTTCGCCGAATCCACATGAAGCATAGATGTAGCCTCCTAAGCATCGTGCTGATTGTTGAGATACTAATCCTTTTAAATAAGCATATTTACCAATCAGGTCGTCGCTTGCCGATAAATTAAAAATGAGTTGTGCACCTTGTAAAGAGAGATTAGAGCTAGGAGGAATGGGGGCCCATACATCTTCGCAGAGTTCGATTCCGAAGTTTGCTCCAGTAGTGCTGAAAATTAGATTGGCTGCCATGGGCGCTGTTTGCCCGCAAAGGCGTATGCTGTCGCCTATTTGTTCACGCGAAGAGGTAAACCAACGTTGCTCGTAGAACTCTTTATAATTAGGAAGGTATGTTTTAGGAACAATTCCCATAATTTTGCCGTGCTGAATCACTACTGCACAATTAAATAAGGTGCTATTTTGTATTATCGGCATGCCCAAAATACTGATAATATCGAGCTGACGTGTGTTGTTTATAATTTGCATGAGAGCCAATTCGGCTTCTGTAAGCAAGAGCTGTTGGCCGAAAAGATCGCCACAGGTATATCCAGTGATGCAGAGCTCCGGTAATACAATAATTTCAACTCCTTTGCCTTCTGCCGTAGCGATGAGGCTTTCTATTTGGTTCGCATTCGCACGACAATCTGCTACAGTGATGTGGGGAACTGCGGCGGCAACTTTTACAAAACCATGATTCATTTTTCTGTATTTAAGTGAGGCCAATCGGCTTTCTGAGACAAAGATACAAAAAAATCATAAAAAGGGAGAAAAAAGTGCGTAAAAGTTTGCGCAATAAAAAAATAAGTCTTAGATTTGCACTCGATATAAAAATGTAATCATTACAAGTTATGGTAAAAAACAATGCGTACGAGCTGCTAGTAGCTCATCAGATAAAACCTTCTTTGCAACGTATGGCATTGCTAGATGATTTGCTTCAGAATCGTACTCATCCTACTGTTGAAGAAGTATATGGTCGGCTTTCTCCTAAAATACCTACCTTATCAAAAACAACGGTGTATAACACCTTACGACTTTTCGCTGAAAAAGGTGTGGCACAGATGCTTACGATAGAAGAACAACGTCTTCGATTTGATGCAGATATGCGGCCTCACGCACATTTTCTTTGTAAGACTTGTGGAAAGGTGTACGACTTGTTTGGGGTAGAGCCTATAGGCGATAATCCTATCGAATTGATTGAAGGACATCGCGTACTTGAAACGCAAATCTATTATCATGGAATTTGTAAAAAATGTTTGCTTAAAAAGGACAAACTTAATCCATTAAACTAATTAATTTATTGATATATAAACTTAGATTATGAAAAAATTTAGATGTACAGTATGTGGTTATATCCACGAAGGAGATTCAGCGCCCGAAAAGTGCCCAGTATGTAATGTTTCTGCCGACAAATTTGAGGAACTTGTAGAAGAAGAAGGTGCTCTTACCTTTGCTGATGAGCATGTCATTGGTGTAGCTAAAGGTAGTAGCCCTGAAATGATTCAGGATCTTAACAATCATTTTGTGGGTGAGTGCACAGAGGTTGGAATGTATTTGGCAATGAGCCGTCAAGCCGATCGTGAAGGCTATCCTGAAATAGCAGAAGCTTACAAACGTTTTGCATGGGAAGAGGCTGAACACGCTTCAAAATTTGCAGAGCTATTGGGCGATGTAGTATGGGACACGAAAACTAATCTTGAAAAACGTATGTTGGCGGAATCAGGTGCTTGTGCCGATAAGAAACGCATTGCTACTAACGCAAAGGCTGCAGGTTGGGATGCAATTCATGATACGGTTCATGAAATGGCGAAAGATGAAGCTCGTCATGGTAAGGGTTTTGAAGGCCTTTACAACCGCTACTTTAAGAAGTAATCATTCCTAATAGTTTTTATAATGTCTTGAAAAGAGACTTTGCCATTATTTCTTTGGCAAGGTCTCTTTTTTTCTTGTGAGGGTAACAGATTTTTCTTGTGAGGGTAACAGAAATATTATTTTTATTCTACTAATTTCATTTCTTCAATTAGCCGTTGGCAGCCACCGATTTTATCAATAATAAAAAGGATGTAGCGAATATCGACGTTAATGCAACGCTGCAGATCTTGATCGAATAGAATGTTTCCACTTAATGATTCCCAGTTGCCATCGAAGGCACAGCCAATTAGTTCACCTCGGCTATTCATAACTGGAGAGCCGGAGTTGCCTCCTGTAATATCATTGTTCGAAATGAAGCATAAGGGGAGACGTCCGTCTTTTAGGGCGTATCGACCGTAATTTTTTTGGGAAAAGCAACTTTTTAATTTTTCTGGTACAATAAATTCAGAGTCATTCGGATCTTCTTTCTCCATTACTCCTTCCAGTGTAGTGTAATAATCGTAAGTTACAGCATCACGTGGTTGATACTTTTCTACATTTCCGTAAGTAAGTCGCATGGTTGAGTTTGCATCTGGGTATTGCGGAGTTGTATGATTCATTTCTCCTAAACCACGGACGTAGGTTTTGTGCAATGACCCGAAGTCACTCTCCATATTACGCATTTTATCAATTAACTCAGATTTATTTTCCCAAATAGCCTCTGCATATTGCGCTCCTAAATCATTTCTAATCGCTTTTTCGCTTGGCTTTTTTAAGAATTTTTTCAGAGTTTCTTCATTTGAGAAGATGCTGTGCATATATAGGTCGTTCAGATAAGCTTGCAGATTACCTTTGTATTTCTTTTCAATCGTAGTGTAGAAGGCTGGCAAACTACCCGTTTTGTGGAGTTTCCGATAGAGCGGAATGAGTTGTTCGGCTACTTTACGATCGATAGAATGGCTATAATCCTTATTGTGAATTCTATAGAAGTTGGTTTTGACTTCTTTTAAAAGAGAATCGAGTTCTGTAGTATCCTTTTCTTTCAGTGCTGTACTTACTGCACTTAGCAATTCCCATGGTGTTTTGAACTCAATTCCGAATCGAAATGTTTCGTTCCACAAAACAGATTCATAAGTATCCGAACCGTATTTCTTAGTCATCTCATTGATCTTCGTAATTACATCTTGATATTCTTTTTTGCCAATAGAATCTGCAAAAATGATAAAGCGTACTTCCTGTTTTGATTTTTTTTCAAGAATATGATTTTTCTGAATAGCTTTGTTCATCCCAATTGCATTTTTCCAGTAGTTGGAACTTTGTGCATATTTTGTGGCATACATAATACGTATACTATCGTTCTGATTCATCTCTTTCCGAAGAATGTCAAGACGTGCTTCGCGTACAGCAATACGTGGTATATTGATATTGTCGATAGTGTTCTGAATCTCATTGGTGGTAAGAAAGCGTTCCGTTCTTCCAGGAAATCCCATTATCATTGCATAGTCGCCTTCTTCAAATCCTTTCAAGGAGATTGGAAGATAGCGTTTAACTTTAAGCGGTTTATTTTTGGGGCTATACTCTGCGGGCTCTCCCTGTTCATCCGCATAAATGCGAAAAATAGAGAAATCGCCGGTATGGCGTGGCCACATCCAATTGTCGGTTTCTCCTCCAAATTGGCCGATGGAAGATGGGGGAGCGGCTACCATGCGTATGTCGGAATATACTTTTTTGTATACAAGGTAGAACTTGTTACCGGCATAATAGGGCAAGCATTCTATTTTAATGCCCGGCTTTTTGGCTAAATCGCTTTTTGCTAAGATCGTATTTCCTAGCGAATCTAGATAAAGAGAACTTTGTGACTGAGCCTCGCTGACTTTTCCATTTGCAAGATCAGCTTCCACTTGAGGCGTTACGTCTTCAATACGTTCAATAAAGGTAAAGATAAGTCCGGGGCTAGGAAGTTCTTCTTCTTGAGAAAAGGCCCAAAATCCATTTTTAAGATAGTCGTGTTGCACACTTGAGTGTTGCTGAATAGCGCTATATCCACAATGGTGATTAGTTAGTATTAAACCATTTGGGGATATGATTTCACCGGTACACCCGCCTCCAAAAATTCCGACAGCATCTTTTAGAGAGAGATCCTGAGTGTTGTAAAGTTGATCAGCTTCTAATTGAAGGCCCTTCTTTTTCATGAGTTCAATAGCATGTTGCTCTTTCAAAAGTTGTAAAAGCCACATGCCTTCATCGGCATGTAGTAGAGTTGAGCCTAAGAATAGATTTATAAAAAGTAGTAAGATTATTTTTTTCATATCTTTAAATTAGCAGATTCATAATTAGTTGCAAAGATATAATTTTTATTTTATTGGGGTATGATCTCATCTGAAAAAATTAAATAATAATAATTTTTACTCCTCAAAATTGCACGGCTCGATCTTTGTTGCCATCTTTGAAGAAGAAATAAAATTTAGAGCATAAAAATAGAAACAAATGATAAAGAAAAGCATACCTTTTGCATGGATTATTCTACTTCTTCTGTTGTTTACTTCCTGCGGGAAGAATTACAAGGTTGAAGGAACTTCTGCGGTAAGTGTGATAGATGGAAAGATGATCTATTTAAAAATAGCCGGGGAGAATGGAATGATTACTGTGGATTCTGCTGAAGTGGTACATGGCAGCTTTTCAATGTCCGGTAAACTCGACTCGACGGTATTGGTTTCTATTTTTATGGATGGGGAGAATTATACACCTATGGTGTTAGAAGAAGGAATCGCTAAAGTAGAAATAACACCTTCCGGAATCAATGTAAAGGGTACTCCACTAAATGACAAACTCTTCTCTTATATCTGTGAGAAAGATGCACTCGATCAGGAGATGGAAGAGGCAGCTCGCTTGCAAAGCCAGCTGATAATGGATGGAACGGAAGCCGAAGATGCTACTAGTCAGGCTATGCAGAAAGCGGGTGAGGTAAATATTAAAATGCAGGCATTAACGAAACGTTTCATTCAAGAAAATTATGAAAATGTATTGGGCCCTTCGGTATTCTTAATGGTTTGTGCCTCTAGCTTTCCTTATCCTATGCTGAATGAGGAATTGCAGGAATTGGTAGATAAAGCTCCTTCCTCTTTTAAAAATAATCCTACAATAAAAGAATACGTAGCTAGCGCTCGCGATAATATGTCTGTTCTTCAGCGTGAAATGGCTCAACGTCAACAAGCTAATCCTCAGTATGTAAGTGCTCCGAATGAAGTTTCAGTTCCGGCTCCGAAAATGAAATAAATTGGGGAGAAATAAAAACGAGTAAAAACAGGTATCCGTTTTAATTTTACTAGACTTCTTGATCTTGGTTTGTTACCATACCTTGGTATTCAGGAACAAGTCCACTTTCAACTGTTTTATAAGCTTCTTCCAACATAGCTTTAATATTTTCTGTACCTTTTCCTTTTGGCTCAATAGGCTTGTGTATAGTTAGCTTCATCGGATGGCGCCTTACGAAACAACTTGTACGGGGCATTACGTTGAAAGCTCCGTTTATGGTAAGAGGTACTACCGGCAGCTGAAGATCATCGGCTTGTTGAAAAGCACCGCGTTTAAAATATCCCATATGTCCAGTAAAGGTACGGGCACCTTCCGGAAAAACAACAATAGAGGTTCCTTCAATTAATACTTTTTCCGCTTGTGCTATTGTGTGAGCTACGCTTTTAGGGCCTTTTCCTACATAGATATGTCCTGCTGCCTCGCAAGCTGTCCCGATAAAGAGCATCTTGCGTAATGTGCCTTTCATCATCCATTTGAAGTTTCGGCCTAAATATCCATAAATCAAGAAAATATCATAGGCCCCTTGGTGGTTGGCTACGAATATATACGATTGCTGCGGATCTAAATCTTCTCCCCCTTCTATTTCTATGGGAATGAAAAAGATCCGACACATAAATCTTCCCCAAATGCGTCCAGGATAATATCCCCAAAAATTAGAGTTTCCAAAAGTACAGCCCAAGATGGTGACTGTTGCAGTAATTAGTGTTGCTAATAGTATGATTGGGGCTACCAGAAAATTGTATAATATGATAAAAAGTTTCATTGATAGCTCTTTAAAATTTTGCCATAAATTTATTGCGATCTACTATATATCGTATGTGACTTCCTTCTCCAATGAGGCCCGTTTCGTCTTCAGCACGGACAGAAAAAGTAAGTTTTCTTCCTTCTATTTCCGTAAGTGTTGCAATGGCTTTTATTGCACATTTTATTGGTGATGCTTTTAAGTGTGAAACATTGACGAGACTACCAACAGTGGTGCTTCCTTCCGGAAGTAGGGTGGCTACAGTAAGCATTGCTGCGTTTTCCATGAGGGCTATCATGGCAGGCGTGGCTAAAACAGGCAGATCGCCTGAGCCTAGTTCTATGGCTGTTAATGAGTGAGTTACTTCGGTAGTGCTTGTGTGTGATAATCCAATATAGAGTGTCATTCTTTCTAAATTAGGGTTAGAATATTATGCTATTTCTTTGAGTGAATTCTCCATTCGATGCTTATTTCATTCAAACGACTTGTCGCGGTCTTTCTTTCTTGGTCAACAAACTTCCCGTTGCAAGGTTGTTTTCCCTTTAATGTCGAAATCTGTTTATATTCTGGTAGATTTCGGATAGTGCTATCCGTTAGTATATCCAGTTCTGAATCAATTTGCTCATCATAGATCGTAGGGATGGTGATCTCTGTTTCTTCATTTGGCCTTTGTGGATTGCATATCGACAAAAGCCCAGTTAAACTGAATAAGATGAGTAGTTTTGCCATTCGCTAAACCGTTTTTACTTCGAATGCACTTCTATTAATAGATTTATGCAAAGATATTGCTTTTTTTTGAGATCTGCAATTTTTCATGCTTTTTTAATTGGGACGTTCATGAAAAGCCAAGTGAGAAATCGCTATTGTCTGCTTTTTTATTCTATATTGAAGCTTAAATATAGATAATACTCGCTGTAGGAATTAAATTAACTTATATAGCTTATGGGAAAAACACTTGTACTCAAGCGAATTCAGTAAGCCAATACAAATATAAAAATAACATATAATAGATCGTTTCAAATATCTGAAAAATGCGTTACTCAATTGTGAAAAATGCGTATTACATATTTAAAAAATGCGTTTCAGATATTTGAAAAGGTATGCATTAACGCAAATATTGTAAATAATTATTTTATGAAAAAATGAAGATTACCTGACGATTGCAAAGGAACAATCGTCAGGCTAAATATCTGCATATCAAAATGCTATGAATAAACTGACGATCTGAAGGAAAAATATCGCACTCCAATAGTTGAGCATACGGAGATTGTATGTCGTTAGCTTTACAACCCAAACTAAAAAACAACGCTATGCACAACTTTTTAGCTATCCGTTTTTTAAGAATTTCATTTCGCCAACGGGCAGATAATAAATTTTGTTATTTCTTTTCTTCTTCTAGCAGATAATATAAATATTTAGCTATTTTTGTATTATTAAAATCTACCTGTGTGATTTCTTTCAACGATTTAATAAGAAAGGTGCTCATCATAAAGTAATTATGAAAATACGAAAATTAGTTATTGGAGCTCTGGTTCCTATTTTGTTTGTATCACTCCATGCTCAAGAAAAACATTCTAGAGATTCCATCTCATTGGATGAAATAGTAGTGACAGGAAGCAGGATTCAAAGTTCAGCTCGGAATATACCTTCAACTATTACAGTAATTGATAGTGCGAGAATCGCAGATAGTGGTTATTCTAATATAATGCCAATTCTCTCACAGTATGTACCCGGACTGTTCGTAACCGAACGTGGTATTGCAGGCTATGGGGTCGCTGCAGGTTCTGCTGGAGCCATAACTATTCGAGGAGTAGGCAGTACAGGTAGCCCATCAACCAATACTCAAGTGCTATTCTTGATAGATGGTCATCCTCAGTTTATGGGTTTGATGGGGCATCATTTATCGGATAGCTATTTATCTGAAAATATAGAGCGAGTAGAAGTAATACGTGGTCCGGCTTCTGTTTTGTATGGCTCAAATGCGATGGGAGGAGTTATTAATTTAATAACAAAAAGACAGAAGTCAGAGGGGTATTTTGGAACGTTAAGTGCTTCTTATGGCTCATACAATACTCAACATTATTCTGCAAATGCAATGATGGAATCCGGTAAGTGGAACGGCTTAATTTCACTTGAGCATGAGCAAACGGATGGAGCTCGTGTCAATTCGCGCTATAAAAACAATAGTGGCTATGCAAAAGTGGGCTATGCATTCTCAGATAAATTCAGTCTTACAGGAGATTTAAATCTAACAAAGTATAAGGCCTATGATCCCGATTCGGTAACTGCACCTTCTACAACTTCAGCCAAGTGGGCTGACGTTTTACGAGGAATGACTTCTCTTACTTTTGAGAACCGATTTGAGAGTAGCTCTGGAAGCATTATCTTATTCTGGAACTTTGGAGATCATCATATTTATGATGGTTATCATTCCACCGACCATTGTGCCGGAATAAATCTATATCAGTCGTTTGACTTTCTTAAAGGAAATATCATTGCAGGTTTTGACTATGAAAATTATGGAGGTTTTGCCGAGAATCGCGATCTAAACGATTTTATGATGAAGCTGATGCAGTTTCCTATTAATAGAACAATTCACGAGACAGCAGTATATACAAATCTGCAACAATCATTCTTTAACCAAAGATTATCTGTTAATGGAGGAATTCGCTATACGGTAAATAGCGTTTATGGAGGTGAATGGATTCCACAAGCTGGAGTTTCTGTGCGCCCGTTATATGGAACTACGTTTAAAGCCTCTGTATCAAAAGGATTTCGAAGTCCCACAGTGAAAGAACTTTATATGTTTCCTTCTCATAATGAGACTCTTCAACCTGAAAGAATGATGAATTACGAATTGTCATGGCAACAAAATTGGTTGAATGGCAATCTGTCCACTGAAATAACTTCTTTTATTGCCAAAGGAAGCAATCTGATCCAGCAGATTACTATGCAATATGTCAATACCGGATCATTCCTTAATAAAGGTATAGAAATGGTTGCTGATTATAGAATGTCTGACCAACTGAATCTCATGATTAATTATAGTTTTCTTTATATGGATACACCCATGCTTGCTGCTCCGAAGCATCAACTTTTTTGTGCTATTACATATAAGCCTATTGAGAGTGTGAAGATTAACCTGAATGTTCAGCGTATTCAGAAACTTTATATTCAAACGGCTCCCGAATTGACCCAGAACTATACGCTTATGAATTTGCATTCCACGTATAAGGTTAATTCTTTCATGGAGTTCAGTTTATCAGTTAATAATATTATTAATCAGAAATATGAAATAAATAAAGGCTATCCGATGCCTCCCACTAATATCATTGGCGGAGTGAAGTTCTTTTTTAGTTGACGCTATGGTTTACACCATGGTTTACACAAACGCCCTTTTTTGCTTGTTTTTGTGCTCATTTTAGCAAAGAAGTATAAAAAACAAAAGGTTAGCAATCAATTGATTACTAACCTTTTGTGTAGTCGGGGTGACAAGATTCGAACTTGCGACCACACGCCCCCCAGACGCGTACTCTAAACCGGGCTGAGCTACACCCCGAACTATTAGCTTTTGAGAAGTGGAAACCATTAAAAACGGATTTACTCTCTTTTGCGAGTGCAAAGGTACGCCTTTTTTCTGAAATGCCAAATGTTTTACTGCTTTTTTTATAGAAAGCAATACATTTAATAGGAAGCTTAAACCAGAATTGCACTCCATTTCTTCAAAAGCCGGAACACTCTTGGTAGAAGTCGAACATTTGATTGATCTCTTCTTTAGTTGCCGTTTGATTAAGCACGATTTGGCCGATGTCGCTTAGGAGCGTAAAATTAATAATGCCCGAAGCATTCTTTTTGTCGTGTGTCATTAGTTCGTAAAGACGATCGTATTGTTTGCAATGAAGAGGAAAGCAACCCCAATTTTTGCTGATAAATTGAATAGTTTGCCGCATCTTTTCTTGTGGAAAATTAGCTTTAGTTGCCGATAAATAGAGCTCGCAAACAAGTCCCCAAGCTACGGCATATCCATGAAGAGCTGGTGTGCCCAACTCGAAACTAAGACTTTCGAAAGCATGCCCTACGGTATGGCCTAAATTAAGCGCTTTCCGAATGCCATGTTCGTATGGATCTTCAGTTACAATTTGTTCTTTCACTTGTACGCTTTCTGCAACAAGCTTTTTAAGAAGTGTAAAATTGGGTTGTTGAAGGTTGAATAGAAGGAGCTCTGCCCAGTGACTTTCTTTGCTGATTAATCCGTGCTTCAACATTTCGGCATAGCCTGAAATTAAATTTTCATGATCTAGTGTTTGCAAGAAATCAGTGTCGAGAAGCACTGCAGAAGCAGGATTGAATACACCGACTTCATTTTTGAGCCCATTGAAGTTGATGCCTGTTTTTCCTCCAATAGCAGCATCGACCATAGAAAGTAGAGTTGTCGGAATGTTAATATACCGAATACCTCGTTTGAAAGTAGAAGCAGCAAAGCCTCCCAAGTCGGTAACCATGCCTCCTCCTAAATTTATAAGTAATGAACTTCGTGAAGCTCCATTATTCGAAAGCTCGCTCCAAACATGAGCCAAACTTTCAATAGTTTTATTTAGATCCGAGTGCTTTATTTGAATGAATATAATTGCTTCTGTACTTTCTAGTGCTTCTTGTAGTATTGGAAGGCAATGCCGATGAGTTTCTTCGTCGGTAAGGACGAATAATTTATCATAGGGTTTCAACTGCAAAGCATGCGATAAATCGGTGCGTAGTGAAGTGCTAATAAGAATCTCTTGTTTGTTCATTCTTTCTAAATATAATTGTTCATTCAATCTTACTTGAACCTGAAAGATTGTAGCTCTTAGTCTTACTCTTTTTTGAAGCTAGAGAGCGTCTTTTGTGTAAACTGGGTGCAAACTTACGCAAAAATCTGTAAAGAACCAATTTTTCACCGATGATTTACGCGGTTTTATCGACAAATGAAATTAAACCTTTTATGTCTTTTCTTGTCTTATATAACAGAAATATAAAAAAAATTTGGTGATGAAGACAATTTTACCTAAACTTTTCCTGCTAGTCACTCTTCTTTGTGGCTTTGCTCCTAGTACTTTTGCCCAATTTGACGGGGGCGCTATGGGACCTCCGCCTGACGGTATGAGGGATGGTGATGCAATCAAATCCGGCAAGCAACAAGAAGCGAAAAAAGAGACGGTAGTCTTGGGCTCTGTAAAAGGGGTTGTGCTCGATTCAAAATCTCGTACTCCCCTGGAAGGCGTTGTCATTAAGGCTGTTTCATTACCTGATAGTACTTTTGTAGGGAGTGCTTCTACCGATTCGTTGGGCCGTTTTAGCGTAAAAGATTTAAAAATAGGAAAATATTTTTTTGACGCCAATCAGCTAGGTTATTCGGATGCTTCCGGAACAATTGAAATAACAGCAAAAAGTACAAGACTGAATGTCGGTAATGTACTTATTCGTCAAACTGATATCGTTTTAGGTGAGGGGGCAATTGTTACAGCAAATGCGATACAGGTTACGGTTGTAGAAGATACTCTAGTTTATAATGCAAATGCTTTCCGTGTACCGGAAGGATCTATGCTAGAAGATTTGATAAAGAAACTTCCTGGTGCGGAGGTTAGTGACCAAGGTGTCATTACTATAAACGGAAAGGAAGTAAAAAAGATATTGGTAGATGGAAAAGAATTCTTCTCGGATGATCCAAAGGTCGCGTCTAAAAATCTTCCCGCAAATATGATAAATAAGCTCAAAAATTATGATCGGAAAAGTGATTTTGCACGTACCACTGGTATTGATGATGGAGAAGAAGAAACAGTCTTAGATCTTGAGGTAAAAAAGGGGATGAAACAAGGATGGGTAGGCAATGCGGTTGCTGGCGTCGGAAGTGAGGACCGTTATACAACTTCACTCAATGCTAACCGATTCCGTGATAACTCCCATTTCTCAATTATTGCTCAAGGAAACAACACAAATAACCAAGGAGCTTCCGAAATGCAAGATGCCGGCCGTGGTCGTGGAGGCTTTGGAGCGGGTGATGGTATTACTGCCTCAAAGACTTTTGGCATAAGCTTCGCAAGAGATGTAACTGAAAATCTCAAATTCGGAGGGGACGTACGTTATGGCACTTCTAATAATGATGCTTCTAGCAAATCGAACTCCGAAACGCACTATGATGATGGCACAAATGCTTTTGGAAGTAGTCTGGGTATGAGCAATCGTAGACGTAACGATTTTAATTTTAATGGACGTTTAGAATGGAAGCCTGATACGATGACTACCTTTATTTTCCGTCCGAACATCTCGACTTCCGGCACAAAAACGTGGGGTAAAAGTACCTCTGAGTCATGGAACGATAGTACTGATATAAATAAGAATATATCGAATAGTAATTCCAATAATTCAAGCTATCGATTTGGTGGTCAATTGGAGTTGACGCGTAAATTAAATAGCCGTGGCCGTAACTTTAATATCAATTTAAACTATAGCTATCAGGACGGACAGCAAGAAAGTTATTCAAATTCTCAGCAGCGTTATTACTTACAAAGCGACCGAGATACGTCTTATTATCGTTATTCGGATGGTAAAACAACGAACAATAATATAAGTGCAGGCATTTCTTACAGCGAGCCTCTTTTTACAAAAAGTTTTTTGCAGTTGAGCTATACGTTCAACTATAGCAAATCAACTAGTAATCGTTATGGATATCAGCAAGTACCTGGAAATGGAGTTGACTTTGATACATTTGTTCCTGACTGGACGGGTTATAGTGGCCGTCAGTACGCTGATTCTACATTAAGTAGTTGTTACGAGAATACTTATATCACACATCGAATAGGTCTTAATATGCGTCATATTACGGATAACTATAATTTGAGCTATGGCGTAAACTTGAATCCACAAAGTTCCAAAACCAATAATATTTTTGGACCGAATATGAATCGCGGCATACAAACACAAAATGTATTGAACTGGTCGCCTAACGTGAATTTGCGTTACCGATTCGGTAAGATGACAAATCTACGTGTGGAATATCGTGGATCAAGTAATGCTCCGAATTTAGATGACTTACAAGAGGTAATTAGTAAAACTGATCCGCAAAATATTCGATATGGCAATCCGAATTTAAAACCCTCCTTCTCGCATAACTTGGATGCTAATTTCCATACTTATAATCAGGAAAAACGCAGCAGCCTCATGGCAAATGGCTCCTTTAGTACCACACAAAATAATGTGGCTAATATGACGCTTTATGATCAAGGTACAGGTGCTACCATCTCCAAATTGATGAATGTGGATGGTAATTGGAATGCAAGGGGCATGTTCGGCTTTAATACACCTCTGGACAAAGCTAATCTATTTAATTTAAGCAGTTTCTCCAATATATCTTACAATCAAAATGTAAGTTTTAACCAAACCGCTTTGAAAAATGTGGATTTTGAAGCAATCACTTCTGATGATATGAATCAATATATTTCGCTTGCCACAAAGTCAAAAACACATAATTTAACACTTAATGAGCGAATTCAAACAAGCTTCCGCAATACTTGGCTTGAAATTACGTTGAATGGTAATGTTTCCTATAATAAAGTAACAGGCTATTCTAATACGACCAATAATCGTGAAACTTATACCTATCGCTCAGGAGGCAGTACTAATATAACGATGCCTTGGAGTGTCTATTTGTCGACCGATTGTAACTATACCCATCGTCAAGGCTTTAGCGCTGGATTGAAAAATAATGAGACCATGTGGAATGCACAGCTTTCAAAAAGTATGCTAAAAGGAAATGCACTTACGCTCCGTTTCAATATTTACGATATTTTGAGAGAGCAGAGTAATGTAAGTCGTAGTCTTAGTAATTTAACAATTACAGATACAGAGAGTAATGCCTTGGGTGCTTATTGGATGGTGAGTCTCGTTTATAAATTTAACACTTTAGGCAAGAATATGGGAAATGGCGATAGAAGTAGAAGATATAGAGATGGTGGCTTTGGAGGTCCTCCTCCGGGCGGCGGCTTTGGCGGTCCTCCTCCAGGTGGTGGTGGCGGCCCCATGTAATAAAGATATTTAAGAAATCCTTAAAATTACCATGTAGAACGGTTTGACGAAAAAACACTTGGTGGAGAATGGCTGTGAAGTTATTCTCCATTTTTTTTTGAAATGGCTTGTCGTTCTCTTTTTATTTTGTATATTTGCAATTTTGAAACCAAGAGAAGATCGCAATGGAATGGAAGGACATCATTGATTTAGGCCTAATGCTATTATGGAATAGCCTAAAATACGGCGCGATTGTTTTCAGTATTATAGTGGTGCTCCTTGAAAATAAGAATCCGGTCAAAACGATGGCTTGGATTGTGGTTATTTGGTTCCTTCCGGTTATAGGTATTTTGTTTTATATCTTTTTTGGTCGTAGTACACGTAAAACACGAATTATTAGCAAGAAAAGCTATAATCGCTTGCTAAAGAGGCCAATGGCGGAATATCAGAAGCATGAAGTGCCCACTCTTCCTCCCGACCAAAAGCAACTTGCTACCCTCTTTTATCGCACCAACCAGAATTTGGTGTGCAGTGGAAATAAGGTTGATATACTAACCAACGGCTATTCTTTCCTTCAACTTTTAATTCATGAGATTAGTCAGGCCAAAAGCTATGTCCATTTACAATATTATATTTTTGAGGACGATGCAGTCGGCCGATTGATGCGCGATTTATTAATCGACAAGTCGCGTGAAGGAGTAGAAGTAAAAGTGCTGTATGATGATGTAGGTTGTTGGAATGTACCGAAACGTTTTTTTGAACGGATGTCTGAAAATGGCATTGAGGTTCGTAGCTTTTTAAAAGTCTTTTTCCCTTATTTTACTAGTAAGGTAAACTATCGTAATCATCGTAAAATAACTGTTATCGATGGTTGTGTTGGTTTTGTCGGGGGTATGAATTTGGCAGAGCGATATATACAGGGCTTTTCCTGGGGGGCTTGGCGTGATACTCATCTTTGTCTTCGTGGCAGAGCAGTACATGGGTTACAAACATCCTTTCTTTTAGATTGGTATTTTGCGGATCAAACTTTGTTGACCTCTCAAAAATATTTTCCATGTTTGGAAGAAGAGGGTGAAAGTGTTGTACAGATTGTGACGAGCGAGCCTGTTAGTCCATGGAAGGGAATCATGCAAGGTCTTACTCTAGCTATTACAAGTTCCAAGCAATATTTTTGGATTCAGACTCCCTACTTTATTCCAACAGAGCCCATCTTGTCTGCTTTGCAGAACGCTGCCTTGGCAGGAGTTGATGTACGACTTATGATCCCCGGTAAGCCGGATGCCATAATTACCTATCTAGGTACCTGCTCTTATTTAAAAGATGTGTTAGAGGCTGGCGTAAAAGTGTTTCTTTATCAGCCAGGATTTATCCATTCAAAGTTGATGGTCAGTGATGATATTCTTTCTACTGTAGGTTCTACAAATATGGACTTCCGAAGCTTCGAACATAACTTTGAAGTAAATGCCTTTTTCTTTGATGCTCCTACAGCTTTGCGCATGAAGCAGATCTTCTTGCAGGATCAGAGAGAATGTACGCAACTCTTCTTACGCAATTGGGAGCGTCGTTCGCGTACTCAGAAGTTCAAAGAGTCGGTAGTTCGTTTGCTGAGTCCGCTGCTTTAAAAAAAGAGAAATTCACGCTGCCATAATTTCGATGTTCTAAAAAGAGAGGGTGGGTTGTAAAGTTCAGATCTTTTCCATGTTCCAGTACGAAAATACCTTCAGGTTTGAGCATTCTACTCTTTAGTATAATCTCTGGCAATTCCGCTAAATTAGTTAGCGCGTAAGGAGGATCTGCAAATATAAAGTCGAATTGCTCGTGACAGTGTTGCACGTATTTAAATACATCGGCACAAATTGGTAGGCAACGATCCGTCTTTATTTTTTCAATTATGCTTCGGATAAATCCATGATGAGCGCGATCTTTTTCTACCGATATTACTCGTTCTGCGCCACGGCTCACAAGCTCAATGCTGATGCTGCCCGTTCCTGAAAAAAGATCTAGTGCTGTAAATCCCTTTTCCTGAAAATCGAAATAGGCTATAAGCACATTAAAAAGGTTTTCTTTGGCAAAGTCGGTAGTTGGGCGTGCTTTAAAAGAAGTAGGTACATCGAAACGGCGACTTTTGTAGAGTCCGGATATTATTCGCATTGGTTAAGGCATTTTAAAGTGAATGATTCGTTTTCATCGCTTTCTATTAAAGTGACGAAACGTAGAAATCTACGTAGTTTTGGCGAGGTCTCCTTCAAAATAATAGGATTCCCTGTTAAATGAAGATGATGCCGAGCCGGTTGCAAGTCGAGACTTTGCCAAACAGAGAGTAAGTAGTAGCAAAGATCTTCTTCGCTTTGATATGTAAAGGTGTTGGCCAAGGTAAGAATACCTCGATTAAAACTCATTAAGTTCATCGTGTGTGCGTGTACCTCAGCATAAAGTTCCGGAGCATCTTTCTCGCGATTTTGTGCACAAAAATATTCAGTAAGTGGAGCTAACTGGCAATAAAAACGAGCATCAGGATACAAATCAAGTAACCATGCATGTGCAAATTTATCCATACCAAAAGCTATCGCTACATTGCTGCGTGGTAAAATACAATGCAGCTCGCATTCATTATCTTGTGGCGTAAGTGTGTATTTCCGCATTTCCGCTCCTTGCTCATCTTCGAAAAGTTCAAAAGGAATTAGTGAGTAACGTGCGGTCTCTATTACGATGTTTACTCGCTTAAAACTATTATTCAGAAAATGTTCTCTTTGAAAAATTTGTTTCACATTGGCTGTTAACGAGAGTGTTTCATCGGTTTCTCGGCGAAGCCATAAATTCCGCATCGGTGAGCCTTCATCTGTATCCGAAGTGTTCAAAGGGCTCTGCACAGAAAAATAAAATGCATCCGTACAAAGGTGCACAGAGAGTGTGTAATGCTTCGATTTACCAAAATCAAGAGCCTCAAAATTATCCACTTCGGTCATTTTTATCGCTTTTTTAAGAGATTTTTTATCTCGTAGAGCTTACATCTCCTTTATTATTACTATATTCGCATCTGCAAAGATAAGAAGAAAAAATGAATGAAGCACAAATCGTAGCTGGAATTAAGGCAAAATTTCCCCATCAGCCCACCTCCGATCAAGAAAAAGCACTCCACCTATTGGCTCAATTTTTAGTTTCGCCCCATCAACAAAGTCTTTTCTTGTTGCGTGGGTATGCCGGTACTGGTAAATCGTCGCTTATCGCCGCCCTAGTAAAGATGATGTCTGAATTACGGCAACCTACTGTTTTGTTGGCTCCTACGGGGCGTGCTGCGAAACAATTAGCTCTCTATGCCGAGCATCCAGCCTTTACCATTCATAAACGGATCTATCGGCAAAAAACCATGGATGGCCTTTCCGGTAGTTTCTCCTTAAACTATAACACCTTAAAGCACGGCCTTTTCTTAGTCGATGAAGCTTCCATGATTGCCAACGATAGTATGGCCGTTTCCAATTTTGGCACAGGGCGCTTGCTCGACGATCTTTTCCAATTTGTGTATTCCTGTGAGGGCTGCCGTATTCTCTTGATGGGCGATACAGCTCAGCTTCCTCCGGTAGGGCAGGAACTAAGTCCAGCTTTGATGCCCGATCAGCTTCGAGCAATGGGAGTAGAATTGTTTGAGTTTGAGCTTACACAAGTAGTCCGCCAAGCCCAAGATTCAGGTATACTTTGGAATGCGACACAGTTGCGGCGCTGTATAAGCGATTCGCTAACCGATGCCTTGCCTCGTGTGCGCCTTACCGGATTTCCCGATGTAGTGCGTTTGCCGGGAGATGAACTGATCGAAACCTTAGGAGAATCTTATAATCAAATAGGAGCCGATGAAACCATTGTAATCACCCGCTCCAACAAACGTGCAGCACTTTATAATAAAGGAATCCGGTCTACCATCTTCGATTTTGAAGAAGAACTGGATGGAGGTGATCGCTTAATGATCGCCAAAAATAATTATTATTGGACCGAAAATATTCCCGAGTTAGAATTTCTAGCCAATGGTGATCAGGCAGTAGTGAGACGGGTACGTAAAACGCGTGAGTTATATGGCTTTCGTTTTGCAGATGTGGTGCTTTCTTTTCCTGATTATGAAGATTTGGAAATAGAAGTCACCTTATTACTAAATACCCTTCAATCGGAATCTCCTTCGTTAACCCGTGAAGAATCCGAACTCTTTTTTAAGGAGATATATATTGATTATAAAGATCTGGCCACCAAGCCAGAACGAATGAAGGCACTAAGGAAAGATGCTTATTTTAACGCCTTACAAGCCAAATACGGTTATGCTGTAACCTGCCATAAAGCACAGGGTGGGCAATGGAAGCGTGTATTTCTCGATCAAAGCTATATTTCGCCGGAACAGTTAACCCCCGATTATTTCCGTTGGCTTTATACAGCTTTCACTCGAGCAACCGAGCGACTTTATCTTGTAAACTATCCGGAAACGCAGATAGATTAGTCGATTGTTGTTTCTTTCTGTGTAAATATAGTTAATTCCAGCTCTAATTAAATTGTTTTTCATTTTTTATCACTATATTTGCACCCTAATGAAGAAAAATACGGATCATAAGTTGTATATCATCTCAGGATGTAACGGCGCCGGTAAAACCACAGCTTCTTATACAGTCTTGCCTGAAATACTCGATTGTAAAGAGTTTGTAAATGCCGACGAAATTGCACGTGGGCTTTCCCCTTTTAATCCAGAGAGCGTGGCTATCGATGCAGGTCGCCTCATGATTAAACGTATCCGTGAGTTGCTAGATCGCCGAGATGACTTTGCGTTTGAAACGACTCTTGCACCTCGTAATTATATACGTCTCATCGATGAGGCTCATCGTAAGGGATATATAGTTACTTTACTTTATTTTTGGCTTGAAAGCCCCGAACTCGCCGTGCAACGTGTTGCGCAACGTGTACGTCAGGGTGGACACAACATCCCTGTACCTACTATTTATCGTAGATATCAGTCGGGTATTCAGAACCTATTCCAAATTTATATGCCTGTGGTGGACAATTGGTCGATCATCAATAGTTCGAAGCTTCAATTTGAGATGATTGGTGAAGGCAACAACAGAGGCAAGCTAGCTATTGGAAATCCTACGGTTTATCATAAACTAAGTCAACAATGAACGAGCAAGAAGAATTTGAATTACGATACAAAATCAAGCAAGGCTTAGATTTGGTATCACAGCGGTTGATCTCTCGTGTCAAGAATGAGGGGGTTGAATTAGTTTGTGCAGACAATAAAGGCCAAATATTCCGTGTAAAAGCCTCGAACCTTTCACAGGTAGTTACAGTTCGAGTACCGCAATAAGAAAATTAGTGATTTATTTTCTGCATACATTGCAGTATAAGGCCCAAAACAAGCTATTGTAGTGTGCAAAAGCACTGAAGTATCATTCCCCAAAGCATTTAGCAGTACCTCTATCTCTGTTCCGCTTGTAAAAGCGATACATGTAATTTCATGTTCTCGAATGAGATTAACAGCCCTAGTAAGTGCAGTATGGATCTGTAGCACGAGTAAGGTAAGCAGGAGCAAGGCTCAGCAACCACTTCTTCTAACTCTTACTCCTTAAAGTTTCTTAGCGAGCTCAGTAGCTTGTAAAATCCGATGTGCCATTCCAATGCCACCTTTCATGTTTCCTGCAAGGTAGAGTCCCTTCCATTGTTTCTCCAGTCGTTCAATCGTACTAAAACGTTCACCACTGCTCAGTTCATATTGAGGAATCGCATGCTCGTGTCTGAAAATCCGAATCAAGTCCGGTTCTTGTGTTACAGGAAACTTAAGCATAGCGCGGAACTCTCTTAACACGAGTGCTTTAATCTCCTCATCAGAGCGAGTTAAAAGTGATTCGTGTTTTACTCCCCCTAAAAAGAAAGAAAAAAGAGCTCCGCCTTCCGGTGCACGATCGTAAAAGCACGACGAAGGGAATAAGATGCCAAGTACCTCTTTTTGTTCACACGAAGGCACGAGCCCTCCAAACGCAGGGAACTTCAAAACGCCAGTATCTAACACGCCCACACTGACCTGAACTACCGGAGCATAGTGTAAATTGCTCAGTTTATTTAAATCCTCTTCCCCCACGAAAGGTAACATTTTAGGGAGTGCATAAGCTCCCACCGTAGTAATCACGTTTTTAGCTCGAATACTCTTGTTACCTTCAGGAGTAGTATACTGAATAAGCCAACCCTTTTCATCCGGTTGTATAGTAATATCCTTAGCTCGTAGAAGAATATTTTCTTCACCAATATCCTTTTCCATTGCCGCGATAAGATGGTTCAGTCCGCCTCTTGCCGAAAATACTTTTTTAGAAGCAAGTAACTCACGTTCTGTCTTTTTTATTTTCGCCTTTGCAATACTCCCCTTAATAAAGCTGCCATATTGATTCTCCAATTCGTAGAGTTTTGGCAGTGCATAGCGTGTGATGAGCTTCATCGGGTCGCCCGCATAAACTCCCGAAAGAAAAGGATCAACCGCATATTTAAGAAACGACTTTCCCAATCTTCGTTCCGCCAAAGCACCAACCGATTCATTGCAATCAGTACCTTTTGCGCGGAAAGGCTCTCCTAAAACGCGAAACTTATCGTAAAGCGTAAAAAGAGGAGTAAAAATAGCGCTTAACAAATTATTTGGTAGCGGATGAAAAGAATTCCCTTTCCAAATCAATCTGCGTTTCGATTCCTCACGAGCCGTTTCCAATTCACAGTCAGAATCCAAAGCCTCGAAAAGTTCCGCAACTTCAGGAAACGAAACCACCCCCGTATTCGGTCCACTCTCAAAAACAAAGTCACCTTCTTGGAAAGTCCGTATTTGTCCACCGATATGATCAGACACCTCCAATATTTTAAACGCCCGTTCCTTTTGTGACAAATGGAAAGCCGTGGTCAGTCCGGTCAGTCCGGCTCCGATAATAACCGTTTCAATGTTTTGAGAGTCCATAATTAGATTTTTTAAACAGGTTTTGAAAAAGATTTCGTATTGTGCAGCATCAGCTTATCCAGTGAAGCCGCCACATTTCGTACAAACAAAGTACCCTCTTTCGTCATTTGAAGGCCTTCTTCATTGTAAGTGATCAGTCCATCGTTCGCAAAATTCAGAAGTTGATCTTCGCAGTAAGAAGTCGCTTGTTTCAGCGTTTCTATAGGAAGCGAAAGTTGTGCTGAAAGTTCCTTCCAGTCGATCGAGTAGTTGCACATCAGCGATTCGATAATTTCGCGTGCAATTTGTTCCTCCTCATTAAGCGCATACCCCTTGCAGGTAGCTAATTCGCCTGCATCAATACGAGCCATATAAGTACTAATCTCTTTACTATTTTGTGCATAAGCCGAGTTGAGTTGACTGATCCCCGTTACTCCAAAAGCAAATACCTGCCCCGTAGTGCGGCGCGTACAATATCCTTGAAAGTTACGATGCAACTTATGGTCGTGTAGTGCCGTATAAAGTTCATCCTCCGGTCGAACAAAATGATCTAAGCCAATCGACCGATATCCAGCCTCGTGCAGCAATCCACTTGCATGCTCAAACATCTTACTCTTTTCCTCCGTGCTGGGAAGCCCCGCCTTCTCCAAAATAAGTTGCTGCTTATTTACCCATGGCACATGAGCGTACGAAAACGTAACCAGTCGATCCGGTTCCAAACCAATCGCCTTCTCAATCGTCTCTCCAAAGCTAGCAGCCGATTGAAAAGGAAGTCCGTAGATAAAATCGAGGTTAATTCGTGCTCCAACTCCTCTTAAAACGGCAAAGATAGTTTCCATTGGCAGAAGAGTCGGACGGCGATTCACCGTTTTAAGTACCTTCGTATTAAAATCCTGTACCCCCAAGCTGTAACGATTAAATCCGGTCTCCGTAAGATCCAGCCAATCCTTCTCCGTAAGGTAACCCGGATGGCATTCAATCGCAATCTCCGGGTCCTCAATCGTTTTGAAATTAGAAAGCAGATGCGCATTCAACTCCTTTAAATAGCGAATCGGTAAAGCCGTAGGGCTACCTCCGCCATAGTGAATCTGTGAAATACGTCGATCCGGATTTAGCAGTTCACTTACCTTGTCAATCTCCTTATGCAAAGCCTCCACATAAGCCTTCACCACTTGTGGCTTCTGCATTGCAAACGAGTTGCAACCACAATAATGACACAGATGGCGGCAAAAAGGAATGTGCAGATAAAACGACAAATTCCCGTTGCCGGTTTCGTTCGAAGCCTTTATCGCCTCACGATATTCCTTTTGAGCAAAATCCTCGTTGAAATAATTCGCTGGTGGATAACTCGTATAGCGTGGTAAAGGAACATTATATTTCTCTAATATATCAGTAACCATTGTCTTTTTTAATTAAGATCCTCTTTCTTTTTGAAAACCGTAAGTACGTACGTCAGCGAAACAGCCGCGAGTGCCATTTCCAGTAGAAATAATCCCTGATAGCCCGTAACGTCTGCGATCTTTCCGCTAAGTACAGCAATACAAATGCCGCTTAAATGCGTAATCACAATTTGAATCGTGAAATCCGTACCCTCCTTACCCGGGCGTACGATATCCATAGCAGTAGTATATACAATAATAGTCGCCATCCCGTAGCTGCTCCACAAAAGAGCAATACCCGCATACAGCATCCATAGCGTAGGAGTGTAAAACGACAAAGCAAAGAAATAAACCGTAGTAATCAAGATGAAGCAGGCAAACAAAATACGAGAGCGAAAACGCCCCATCTTGCGAACCGTGATGCCCCCAATAAACGAAGCCCCACATCCAATTGTAGTACCAACCAACCCGCTCATCACTCCAATCTCCTTCATGTCGTATCCCAAATCCACCAGATAAGGGCGTAACATAGCCAAAGTCCCTACCAAGCTCGAATAATAAAGAAAAAGAAAGCCGATTTGTTTCCAAATCTTCTTTTGCGCAAAGAAATAAACAAAATCCAACTTCTTAGCCCGTTGTTTGCGTTTCTTGGGTGCAATTTGCAAATTCTTATTCAGCAATAAAGGGATCAGTGCAAGCACCACAAAGATAGCCAGAAAAGGCAAAATGCCATCCCATCCAAAATGATGAAGGATAAGCAATAATACCCCGCTTCCAATCACCGTACCTCCAAAGCTACCCATCGACTGCATGCAGTTCACCATACTCTTTTCCTGCTTATTGAACGACAAAACCGCCAAAGCATCCGTCGCAATATCTTGCGTTCCCGAAGCAATCAAAGAAAGAATCACAAGCATCAGAATCGTATAGAAATCAGTATGCAACTTAAAAAAAGCAATAGCAAAAATTAACAATGCATATACTATCTCCGACGAGAATATCCATTTCTTGTAATCATTCACCGTATTGGTATGTCGATCCACCATTGGCGACCACAAAAACTTGATAATCCAAGGCAACTTAATCAATTGCAACAAGCCGATAGCCGATAGCGAGAAACTCTCTTGGCGCATCATCACAGGAATCGCCGTAGAGAAGAAACTCATCGGAATAGACTGTGCAATGTACAAGAAGAAAAAAGTACTGAGATTGCCTGCTTTCTGATTTTTATTTTCCGAGTTAGTGGTCATTCTTTATATTTCCTATATTTTATAGTGTGATAGAGAGGCTAGTACCGAACGTAAGAGGCTTTCCTTTCTGTCCCCAGTTGCTAGTCGCTTCAAAATAATAAACGAGATAATCCTTATCCGTTAAGTTCTTACCCCAAACCTCCCAAGTGAAGATCCCTTTAGTAGCAGACACTTTTGCATTCAGCAAGCCGTAATATCCTTGTGAAACCGTATTCGTTTCAGTCCAGTACGTTGTTCCCGTACCCACATAATTAGCACTTAGAGTAAGTTGGTCGATACACGAAACGGGTTTAATAAACGTATAATCCGCACTAATTGAAAGCGTTTGTGCAGGTACCAGCGGTAAATGATTACCCGCATAGCTCACCGTTGCACTCTTGCGATATTCCTTAAAGGTAGCATACGTATATCCATAATTCACCTGCATCGAGAAGTTCTTAAACGGAGTCGCATGTACGCTAGCTTCCACCCCTTTGCTATCCGAATGTCCCGCATTTTTAAGCATCGATCCCGTCTTTGAAGCTAAAGCCTGATAAATCTGTTGATCTTTCCAGTCGATGTAAAACAAGCAAACCTCCGCTTGAATACGATTTCCCCAAAAAGAAGCCTTCGAGCCCACCTCATAGTTCCAGCTATATTCCGGTTTAAACGAGCGATCCTCATCCGTGTCGAAAGACGTATTGAATCCCCCCGTTTTATATCCCCTCGTCGCACTAGCGTATAGCGTCTGTTGCGTAGGGAGCGCATATTGAAAAGTCACCTTTGGCGTAACTTGCGAGAAATGCAAGTCATCCTTAAATCCATCCGTTTGTGTACGAACCTCATTTGCATCCTTGTAAGCAAAATAATCCGAGCTAGCCTTTTCAAAGTCGTAACGAACACCCAAGTTCACCGATAAATTCTCGATCAGGAAATCATCGAAACTCGATTGGTGGTAGAATGCAATACCATAGGTAGGCGTATCGTACGTCTTGTATGTACTGTATCCCGACTTAAAGTAATCCATTCCAACCGTCTTATCAATGCCCTGCCAAAAAGCAAAAGCCCCCATAAGCCATTGGTAAGAACCCTTGTATACCGACTTGAAGTTAAACTCTTGCGAGTACATCCTCTGGTTCACCTTCTGCACTACATAATATTTTTTTTCCTCAGTGAAATCCTGATCAATCCCCTGCTTGTCCTTTAGAAATTGAAACGAACTTTGACTGTTGAACTCAAAAAACTCCGATTTATATTTCAAGCTAAGTCCCGAAGTAGAAAGTAAGCGGCGGTATAAATTATTCTCATTATAATCCACCGCACCCACCGTACCGTTAGCTGCGTTATATAATCCATAAGGATATCCCCCCTGATCCGAATAGTCGAGCGTACTGCTCACTTTCATCTTCCAAGCAGGAGTTATATTCCATTCAAAAGCCGCATGTCCCGAAGCCACATCCATCTTATCGTCTTTCTCTTGTGTATACAGATTTGTGAAATACCCATCATTATGGCGATACTTACCCGAAATAGAGAAACCCATATCCTCATTCAACTTCGTATAGTTCGAAAGAGAAACATCCTTTTCGCCATAATTACCGGCTCCCACCTTAAAAGTAGTACCTTGATAGGTGAGAGGCGATTTGGTATAAATATTGATAATGCCTCCAATCGTGTTACGCCCATACAAAGTGCCCTGTGGTCCGCGTAATACCTCAATCTGGCTGATATCCGAAAGATCAATATCGAAAGCCGAGTTCTCAAAATGAGGAATCCCATCTACATACAACCCAACTGATGGCGCATTAATCTTCGATCCGATGCCGCGAATATAAATTGGCGACGTCTGCTTCGACCCATAGTCCGGCATGTAGAAGTTTGGAATGTAACTACTAAAATCCTTTAGGCTTATAATTTCGTGGTCTTTTACCAAGTTCTCATTAAGTACAGACATCGAGATCGGTGTCTGTTTGTAGCTGTGATTTTGTTTAAAGTCGACTACTGTAACTTCGTTCAATTCAATTTGTTTACCCGAGATAGAATCTGCATCTTCGCCAAACGCAACAAGAGGAAAAAAGAGTACTAAAAGTAGTATTTTGTGCATATCTTTAATTTTTCTGCAAAGTACGTGTTTTTATTCCATTTCCGCAATCCTCATTTATTAGGATTTTATGTCCAATAGCAGAAAACCAGATTATTACTTGAGTTAAACATTACGGTACAAAGATACAAAAAAGTCACAAAATAGTTTGGCTATTTCACTAATTATTGCAATTGGAGAGTAAAGGGCGAATATTTAGGTTGCCTTATCTTATTCAAGAAAGATCTTTTAATAAATTGTCCTTACAAAAGAGGTTGAAGGCAGTTCTGATTATTATGAGACTAGGCTCAGAAATTGAGTTTGGCTGTTATACATGCAAGAATAGAGGTTCTTTTGTAATTATTTTGCTATTTCTATGCTGTCAATAAAACTCTTAAATGTTCATGATTTTATTGACAGGCAGAAATTTCCCCCTAAATAACTGTATTATAATTGCTTCCAAAAATTAAATCAAGAAAACAACTAATTTAGTTATGAAACTAAAAACAACTCAGTATCACTTTCTATTTTGGCTTTATTTGTTGCTCTAATAATTATTTTATCATTTATTAAAATGTCTAAAATACTTTCTTCTTTATCGTTTTGAGTTATAGGAAATACCCATGAATTAAAATTATCCACTAGATTGGGAAATGATATAATAGCATGTACAATTTTATTGTCTGAAATAATACCTTTTTCTCTAAAATATTTAACGGTTTCTTTAATTTGTTTGACCATACAACAAGGATAATCGAATCTTGAGTTTCTCGCAGCATTTTCATTTTGGGCATATTTAGTTTCAATAAACAAGACCCATTCTTCTTCATTGCAATTAAAAGGGAAAGTGACGCATTCACACTGTTTACAACGGCTCTTTTTGCTGATAGGTAATGCGTTTTCTGGAAATCCATCGAAGAAAAGTTCAATATTTTTTTTGTTTTGCAAGTAAACAGCATTGATATTATTGTTTTTATTACCAGAAATTTCAACTTTACCTCCATTTGTATTTTTCCAATCGACGATGAATAAATTAGGGTTGTATATGCTACAAATACAATTTTTATGTTTAGGGAGTTGAACTAATAATCTATTTTTCATCCTTTCCAAACTTTAAATAATTAAGCATGATATAATATTCATCCATTGTTTCATTCATAGCTTCATTGAAATAATGCTTTCCTATGCTATTAGTTTCTTGTTCTTGTATAGAAATAAGCTCTCCATCTTTTATTTGCCATGCTGACACCAATTTGGGATCTATCCATGAATTATGACTTTTAAGTGATCTAGATATAGACTCTGGCATATTATCTTTTACGAGCCACCCCATCATACAATTATTTAACGCATATAGAATATACGGACTATGTGTTGTTAAAACTAGCTTATGGTCTTTGTCGTTTATTGAGTTTATTATAAAATATAATAAATCCCTTTGTGTTGAGGGAAATAAATTTAACTCAGGTTCTTCTATAAACAAACTGGTATAATTAGTTCCAATATAATGTGCCAAATAATCTGTTACTTTTGTTAAAAAATCCTTAGCTTTTTTAGGCATATCTTTCTTGCCTTTTATCTCTTTAATAGTTAAAAGTTGACTTATCTCTTTTTTTATGGTATCCTTATCGTTAAAATCTATCTTTTTCTTGGTGATTTCGGAAAATGATTTAAAAAAAAACATTTTTGCAATTTCCATGTCTCTTTCTTTATTTTCAACACTTTCATATGGTTCATTCTTATTATATATTTCTTTAGTGAAATAATTAATGAGAATATATAGAGGAATCATTGATTGCTGCCCACTGGATGCGTTAAGTAGCTGAATGTTTTTTCCGTTAGACATTTCTAAATAATCAAGGTTTTGATTCTCGTCGTAGTAGTATTTTGTATCTAATGGACCGATACTTAATGTGTTCTTAAGAGTGTGTTTTTTTCTCGCAGAATTCCAATCTGACATAAAATTGAAAATATTATTTTCGGGTAATTTAGCTTGTTCCCAATCTGTAATTATAGAAACAATATTACGTTCGGCTGGTATGTAGGATATTTTTGTTCTTATATAACCATTCTGATCAAGCCATTCAAAGGATACTTTCTTGTTTTTGAAAGAAAAAGTTAAACAAGGAGATGTGTAAACGATTTCAGAATTAGGATAAAAATAACCATCTAACTTGTGAAATTTTACTAAGTTGCTTATGAAATTGTCTTCTTTTAGAAAATAGTCAAAAGATTGATCTAAAGAGACTTTCTTTTCAACCCATGAGCAATAGCATGTAATCTTATTTATTGTACTTTTACCCGAACTTTGTGGTCCTATAATCATATTGACTTTATTAAGAGTAATGTCTATATGTTTTATTGGCCCTATGTTTTTTATGATTAATTTTGTCATTTTTATTGTAAATGTTGCTTCTGATTTTTTATATATACGTAAGTTCTTTAAGATATTCTTGCTGAATTGTTATCAAGACGAGAGATTTTGATCATTCGTTTAAGTAAAATTTAATTGGTTTATAAATATCACAAATTATGTTTGCAATCTCATGTAGAAGGTTGTTCATGTGTTGGCTTAGTTCTGTAAGTATCATTCTAAATGAGATTCCTACTAACCTGAAATCTATTTTTTGTTATTGCATTTTCTTATTTTTCAACTTAATAGTTTTGATACAAAGGTATACTTATATTTTATATTTAAAGTTATTGTCCTAATTAAAAATGGTTAAATAGAGTTTATGAATTTATTCTGACTTAGTTTAAGTCTATGGATTATATTGGTATCATAAAAACGAAACCGAATCTAGCAATATGTCCTAGAAATAGATGATGTAAAAATAAATCCATTAAAGGAGCTCCTGAAACTAGTATTATAATTTGTTCCCGAAATCAGTTGTATTTTTTTGTTATAGCTTTTAAGGTTTGCTTAAATTAAAAACTTGTTGCATCTTTTTGATATTTAGCAGAACAAAAAAGGTCTAACTCATTTGAGAATTAGACCTACTCTGTCGGAATGAGGCGATTCGAACGCCCGACCCCTACGTCCCGAACGTAGTGCGCTACCAACTGCGCTACATTCCGCTGTAGCTGCTTTTGCGGGTGCAAAGATACTTTTTTTTTCTTAAAGCTCGAAATATTTAATCTAAATTCTTTGATTCAGCCTGCTTTTTTTGATTTTTAAGAAGAAAAGTTAGCCATAAATTTGCGGGATTGCAAAAATGTTGTACCTTTGCACCCGCAAACGAATTAAAAGCGATTGCAAACAACATGTTGGTGCCATAGCTCAGTTGGTAGAGCAAAGGACTGAAAATCCTTGTGTCCCCGGTTCGATTCCTGGTGGCACCACTTAAATAAAAAAATCCCTGATAATATTCTTATCGGGGATTTTTTTATTGAGCAGGGAGTGATTTCTTTTATTTTAAAAAGCAGTAAATCAGCAAAACAAAAATTGTACCTTTTACTTAAGATGGCCTCCCATGCTTCTCTCTTTGACAGCGCACTTGAGGAGGTCTTCGAATTTTTATATTTCAAAGTGCCGACAAAGAGCTTAGCACCACTTACAAAAGAAGAGACTACCCAAGAAACTACCCAAAAGTTATCATCAGATGTTCAAACACAAATTTTGAGTTATTTTCAAGATCATCCTTATGCAATAAGCACAGATTTGGTAGATAGTATAAAATCCACTATAAGTGAGCTAAATATATTTGAGGATAAAGAAAATAAGCTCAATCAGCAAATTCTTATTTTATTGAGTCTTAATCTAAAATAAAAGCAATATCTTTGCATTATATGTAATTGTTGAGTACAGAAAACATCTTTATGAAGAGGGCGAATTAGAAGAAATCTCAACTTGTTGGAAATTCCGACAAGTTCGTCAAGAAGGTGATCACTTCCGTCGTTGGGCTACAGAGCGATTAAAGGAGTAATTTTTTTTCTTTAAATTGTCTCATCATTTCAATTTGCTCACGTCATTAATGTCGAGAGTAAAACAACTCAATGGATGTATATTAAATACTGATTATGGAAAATAAGAATGAAATAGTAATATATCAATCTCAGGATGGTACAATCAAAGTGGATGTACTATTTTCGGATGAAAATGTTTGGTTGACTATTGACCAAATGGCAACTTTGTTTGGCAAATCTCGTTCAACTATAAATGAGCATATTTTAAATACTTATAGTGAAGGCGAATTAATAGAAGAAAGTACAAAAAGAAAAATCGGAAATCCCGATTTTTCTACCAAGCCAACGAACTTCTACAATCTTGATGTAATCATCTCCGTAGGCTATCGAGTAAAATCACTTCAAGGTACTCAGTTTCGTATTTGGGCTACTCAACGATTGAGAGATTATATTATTAAAGGCTTTGCACTGAATGATGAACGTTTCAAGACGGGCTCTTCAATGAACTATTTCCATGAACTGTTAGATAGGATTCGAGAGATAAGGTTATCAGAAAGACTCTTCTATCAACAAATCAAAGATATTTATGCTACAAGTATAGATTACGATTCAGCCGATGAAATGACACAAGCGTTCTACAAGGAGGTACAGAATAAACTACTTTGGGCGGTAAGTGGTAAAACTGCGGCTGAATTGATTTATTTTCGTGCAAATGCAGCTTTGCCTCAAATGGGATTGACTTCTACTGCCGTTCCCAACAAAGTACATAAGGCAGATGCTGAGATTGGAAAGAATTACTTAAACAAAGAGGAAATTGATTTGCTAAAGCTCATAGTAGAGCAATTTCTAGCTTATGCCGAAGCACAGGCAATATCGCACAGACCTATGTATATGAAGGATTGGATTGAAAAACTCAAGCAAATTCTTACTATGAATGATAAAAACATTTTGGAACATGCCGGGCATATATCTCACGAACTGGCTCTTCAAAAAGCAACAGACGAATATAACCAATACAAAGCATCTCAAAAGCAAATTGAGCATTTGGAGAGTATCAAGGAACTAGAACGAGACATAAAGAAATTGGGAAAGAAATACAATTAACAATACATTCTCGAAAGAATCGTTTTGAGTCTATTTACCAATCTTCTAAACTAGATTTAGTAATATAACAACCTTTTTTAGCTGCATTTTCTCGTATTGTACGCATTAATTTTTGAATTGTTCTTATGCCCTTTAAAAGAGATAATCTTAAAGCTGAATTTGTTGCATTATTATAGCTCTTGATATTACTGATCAAATATCCTTTTTGAGTGTTATACTGATTTTGGAGGGACACACTTGACGTTGTTGAACTAGTTTGATTCTCTGAATTCATATCATCATCCTTTGAACATGATGCACATGCAATAAAAATCAAAAGGAAAGCAATAGCTATCTTTCTTGTGTAAAAATGTTTCATAATTTTAATATATTAATATTTATCCGTTGGCTGGATTAAATCTATAATTTCGCACTTAAACAGTATTAAATAGTTACTTTAGCATCTAAATAAATTGAATATGCGGTTAAGATCTCTTTTTACTCTGTAACAGGGCGGACCGACAGACCGTAATGGGGGTAGCCGATGCCGTTGGCAAAATGTGCATCGTTGCTATCTAAATACAGATAAGTTATACGTCCGCTTTTAATTGTACCTGGCCAATAACTTCCGCTTAACCCTTGGTAGCTAACATAGCAACCATCACGATACCCCGCAGCAGGCAAAAATATACTATTCCTATTAGGACCTATAACCTTATAACCATTCACACTATGATAAGTAATCCAAGTCCAGCTACACTGCGTGAACAATTCTGTTTGCTCAGTGAGAGTCGGAAGACGCCAACCATCCCCCCATTTAACATGTGCAATATCATAACTTGTTCCACTTATATTAGAGGAGGAATTTGAAATTGAATAGTAATCATCGTCATTCTCGGATGTTTTTGTTCCAGTCGGATCTGCCCAACCATATAAACCACCATATTGTTCAGGAGAAGAAGCACCAACATTGCAGTTCGCCCACTTTACACTTAATCCCAAATCAATAGCTTTGACCGAAATTGTCACTGCATCCTGACGGATGTCATCGTCATCGTCTTTTCCACACGAGGGAAAAAATATACTACAAGCGCCTAGCAAAAGCAGTGCGGCGTATGTCGGTTGGAAAAGAATATTCATAATAATTAATAATAAAATATAATTATACAATCTACTGATGAAATTTGATTTATATTTTAGACGTATGCAAACTGGCATCTTGCACGCACTTTAGCACTTTAATAAATTAAATACCGGAAAAAGCCCTTCCTATTCTGTAACAGGGCGAACCGACTGACCGTATGAACGATCATTATAGTACCAATACACATTAGAGTGGCGGAAATAAAGACCATATGCAATAGAACTATAACAAGTGCACAACGTACCTGACCAATAGAATCCACCTAGCCCTTGGCTATAAATGTCCATGCCGTTACGACAACCCGCAGCAGGCAAAAAAATGCTATTCCCATTAGGGCCTACAACCTTATAACCGTTTATGCCGTGATAAGTAGTCCAAGTCCAACTACACTGCGTGCGTAATTCAGTTTGTTCAGTATGGGTAGGTAGTCGCCAACTACCACCACATTTTTCACGTGCAATATCATACTTTGTCCCGCATGTATTAGGAGGAGGATTTGAACTGGGATATACATTATTGTTTGAGGATGTTTTTGTACCAGTTGGATCTGCCCAACCATATAAACCACCATACTGTTCAGGATAATAAGCACCTACATTACAGTTCGCCCACTTTACGCTTAGTCCTAAATCAATAGCTTTAACCGAAATTGTCACTGCATCAGTATCATAACCAGTATCTTCATCATTACTTCCACATGAGGAAATATTTATGTTACATTTGAGAGCTGTTTGCATAATAAAAAAGCAAAAATGCAACATATTAAAAAGATAGACTCATTTTTACTCCGTAAGAGGGAGTTCTGGAATTATATCCCATCAAAGGATTCTTATTGAAAGATATATCTGGGGACATATTTAACGATTTGTTCCCTCCTAAGTTTAGAGAGATCATACTTTCATGTTTTTTATTATAGTTGTTGGCACTAATAGGAGCTTCTATCATTGAAATAACCCACACAAGCGAAGCACATCCGACACAAATAATGGATGTATCTGGGTCATCGTTTGCAGTACCTACTGCGGCACTTATTAGCCCCGAATATCCTATAAAGAAACCTATTCCTTTACCATAATCTTCATTAATGATCTGCCCTAATCCAGGAATTAAAAAAGAGCATAAAAGAGATACCCCCGGAGACTTCCTATTAAAATCAGTATTTACTTTTGAAACAGTCTTTGAATCAGCAAGAATTGATTCTTTTGCCATCTTAAGAACATCTGACATACTATAAACAAAAACATTTCCATCATTTGTTTGAATTTTAATAGATTCATTAGGGACCTGCTCAACAATCAGACCATGTATGATACTTCCGTTTTTCAAGTATATTACATCTTGATACTGGTTTATTGATACTCTGGATTGTGCGAAAATGCTCACAGTTGAAAGGAGTGCCAATAAAATAAAACACATTCTTTTTTTTAAGTTAATACGTCTCATAGCTTTTTTGTTTTTAAAAGTTTATATTAATAATTTACTATCTTGTAACATTTTCCTCCAATAGTAATTAAATAAATACCTTTTCGAGGTAGAGGGATACAATTACTCCCAATGCTTAAGAGTGATTCTCCTTGTAAATTCGCTAGTACATTTGTCCATGTAAGTTCTGTACACTTCGGGCTGTCCACATACAATTGATCATTTTGAATATATAGATTATAATGATCGTCTTTACAAGATGTCAAACCGGTTTTTGTAGATTCATATATTTTTATGTTGTCTATATATAATCCTCCATAATAAAGATCGCCTTGAACGGCTAGCTTGTATTGTTCATTTGGATTTAAAAGCGTAATTTCTTTTTTTATCCATGAAGAAGACAAATCATTATAAGTAGCCAATTCTTGCCAATCTGCCATAATAGGAGTGCGGTAGAGAAATTTTAACAATGGTTGGCCACTCTTATTCCCTCTATTTTGATATTGAAATTCTATTGTATATGAGGAATTTGGATCTAAGTCTAGGCTGTTCAATTCTACTTGACTTGTACTTTTTGTATTCGAAAGTAGCAACGTAGACTGTTTCATATAGAGGTAACCACTCCCTTTATAGGGTGCTGGTGTAAAGCCATCAGACATTTGAAAGTCAGTAGCATTGTTGTATATTTTCCAATTCACACTACCTTGCAGCTGCTTTACATCTGGAGCAACTTTTTCAAAGTTCTCTTCATAAATTGTGTCTGCCGCTAAATCGCTATCCTGGCTCCGTGTATTGCTGTATAAGCTTATGCTTCCATCTATATTTTGGACTATATCCGAAAGTGCAATATCATACTCCGTTCCATCCCAACAAAAAGAGGCTGGAATAGTATTGATGCCAAACAATGTTTTTTCTGATTTTCCCGGAAAGGGGCATCCTGCGCTATTGATTTCTCCAAAAGAGGCTGCTGATATTGTCGGTATAGTCGTTGTGGAGGATGCACAAATAGGATAACACATTTGAGGACAGGTCGCGTTTATTGTATTTCCGCTAGAAGATGATGCAATATCTTTGTTAATGTGATAAATTAAAAGGCCGCTGCCAGGTAACGAAACATTGAATCTGGTCTGGGTTCGATTCTCCAATAGATAATATTCTCCAGAAATTGGAGTCTCTAATCTATAAATTTGATCTTTATTCTCATTAGTAGAGAGAATTCTATTTTTTCCGTTTGATAATGTCTGCACATTTACCCAACCAAAATTATAGGCTTTTACATATGGATTGAAATCAGCAGGTGAGATTCCATCATCATTCCAACTTCCGGAAGCCATTATATCCCAATTCCCTGTGCCTAAATAATGGCCACCAGTGGAATAATTTGTGTCATAAAAGTCCATAGCTCCTAACGAATGCCCTATTTCATGGCAATGGACTCCTATTCGGGATAATCCACTTCCACTATTTCCACGTAGTTCAGGAGCACAAGAATAGCCATTTATCTTTACTCCATCTATTGTTATAGGTTGATTGAGAGTCGCTTCATGTGACCATATCGCTGTAGAAGCAGCTCCAGCTTCTTCGCCATAACCAGCAAATACAATATGTACATTATCTACATATCCATCTCCGTCCTCATCATAATCGGCAAGATTTACTTCTAAAGAAGCCTGCTGGATGGCTTCTTGAAATAATGCTTCTGGATTACGATCATACCCGCCAGTTACATTTCCACCATAATAGCTCATGTTATTACTTGCAGTATAGGGCCCTAGCACATCACACATAAGATTTAGCTGCCCATAAGAAGAGCTCTCGTAATAATCGTGTACACTTCCAATTGCTCCATCTTCATTGTAATTCTCTTGGTTAAATAGTGCGTAAATATTTTGATAGGTCTTTTTAAAAGCAAAATCTTTGAATGCCATTAAAATTACTAATGCCTTTCTATTTCCCGTAGCTGCTATTTTATCCGAACTGGTTTTATTAATTATTCGTTTTTTACTTAATTGTTCTTTATTTATTGATACGGATAGATTAACAGGAGTTTGTAATAAAAACATTCGTAATGAATCACTCTGATCCTCTAAAGAACAGACTCTAAAAGCAGATGCAATGGCGTGCCCTGTTGCATCTGCTTTAGCATATACCCATCCTAAACTATCTGGTAATAGAGTATATTCATCTTCTGTTGTTGCCCATTTAGAGAATTCGTCTCCGTGCAAAGATAAAAAAACGGTTTTACCATTCGGTAAAGTGTAATTTACCTTTTTAGGATAAGCAATAATGGCGAAAGCTCTGAGGCATACGCAGAATACAAATGAGAATAGGATGTAACGCATAATTTATATTATCCTTTTATTCCTGTAAAACCAAACATATAATTACTTGTCGTTAAGTATGAAAGTATTAGAGTGTTCCCTGAGACATGAATAGAAATATTCGGATAGTTGGAATTTGTTAGTACATATTGTCCATTACTTAGAGCTACATTAAAGTTTACGGCTTCGCTAAAAAATTTCGCATTAACAGATGCGACAGATGATGATATTCTTGCAATAGTTACTACATAAGCATCACTCACAACTTCGTCACCGTATTTTAGTTGACCAGTATATGTTCCTGAAACCATAGTCCCTGAATCTAATACAGGATCATCATTATCATCCGAGCTGCACCCTATAGAAGCAATACTCATTACTAACATTACCAATAATGGCATAAGAAATTTAATTTTTTTCATTTTCATTTTTTTAAGTGATATAAATTGTTTTTTAAGTGATAAGTTTAAAAATATCAACTAGATTGAATTTATCAAACGCTTTATACTTTGGTTATTCTTCCTCCGAATAATCTTATTGCTACCTCCCTACATTTTCTCTGCATGTCGGTTTCTCCTTCATAGACAAGAGCCTTATGTACAGTTTTTATGCTGGTATTACATTCAAGGGAAATTCTCTTGATCGCCCCGAAAGGAACTATTATCTGCTTTCTTTTCTCTTCCATTTTTTTGTTCTAAGAAATATTTTCTATATCTTTGTCAAGTTGTACGCCCTACTTCCAAATTTGGGAGTTGAATTATATTAATTATCGTTGCAAAGATATAGTAAAGCTATGTAACATGCAAACAAATATTAATATTTATTTTAGTAATACTATACAATTTAGACAGCATATAAATAAATGAATGAGGATCTTACTGTAAAACAGCGGCTTATAGAATTTCTTTCCTATAAAGGATTGAGCCAAAAGAACTTTGCTTTGCAATGCGGACTCTCCAACGGTTTTGTAAACAACATTGTCCAATCTATTCAGCCCAAAACATTAAATAGGATTACTATGCAGTTTCCTGATTTAAATCCAGCATGGCTTCTCACAGGAGAAGGGGATATGATTCGGACTCATGAAATATCGCAAAAGAAAATTGATCTACCTGCAGGAACGCCTATTTATGATATAGATTCATCTGAACATAACGCACATATGTTTGTGAAAGAAAATATTTCTGGTTATATAAGTCTTCCTTTTATCAGCAAGACTTCGGCTATTATTACAGCATCAGGAGACAGCATGAAGCCAATTATTAATTCTGGAGATAAAATAGTTGTGAGAGAAATAAAGCATAGAGAATATCTATATTATGGACAGATATATTTTATAATAACCCAAGAATACAGAATGATAAAATACATACGGAAGCATCCTACAAATTTGGATATTGTAATACTCCGTTCTGAAAATCAGAATTATGATGATATAGAACTCCCAAGAGATCAGATTTTACGATTGTTTGTTATAGAAAATATTATAAGCATTAAAAACATAGTTTAAGTTTCAAAAAGACTATAAACTTTATTCTGATATGCAAAAAGTACACTCTAGGTAACTTGCAGTTCGCTTTACCAAAGAAAGATATGAAAAATCTCCTGTTTATCTTGATGCTTATTTGCCTTGTCATGCAAAAGTGCTAAATACAATTTGGCACGATTGCAGGATATTGGTCTCATGGAATGTCTTGGTAGTATGCGTTATGGGTATTGGGAAGTCAAAAAGCATTATAAGTGAATTCCATGTTCAGTGGTTGTTCGGAATTTCCGAACAACCACTAATAAAAGAAAAAGAATTAACAGCGCATACTTTATGAACCTCTTTTATAAAATCGTAACTATCGCAACTTCTGTACTATTCATTTATTTGTTTGTGCAATTGTTTTTCATGTCGGACTCTTTTGTCGAAGGTTTGGGGTTACAGTCTTCTGAGGCTACATCTATTCTTGCTCGAAGAACTTCAATGTTTATGTTGGGAATCTCTGTGCTAATGTTTGGGACTAGAAATTTGCCTCACTCAAAAGCAAGACAACTAATTTGTATGGCTACCGGAATTACCATGTTTGGATTATCTTGCATGGGAAGCTACGAATTTATTAGAGGAACAGTAAATTCTTCTATTTTTGTAGCTATCATCTGCGAAACAATATTATGGATTTCCTTTGCGATCATCTTATTTAAAAACCGAAATTAAGGAAAGAAAAATTCGCTTTAAATTGCAAATCTCATTATTAATTCGTAACTTTGAGCCCTGGTTTATAGTTATATAAAAGTGATTCGTGCTTTCCCTAGAAGTGGAACTTGCAGAGATGTTGAGTCATCTGCTGTCCCCAAGTTCTATGGAAGTATTAACGTATCAGCCTTAATTAAATTCATGAAGAGAAATAATTTTTTATCCGTAATCCTATTATTGGGGCTTGGAATTGCCCCAATTAATGCACAAGTTACCAGTGCAAGTAGTAACCTGGTTGCCCAACCTATTTCTGATCGAACGATCTCATTCTGTGTTACTGACACCGGTGTCTCTAAACCAATTACTTGGGGATTAGATTTGGCCTGGCTCAGTGAAGTAAATGTTCGACGCGGCATTGCTTTTATGGGAAAAGATAATGTGGATGTAGTAAGATCGTCATTTACTCCAACAGCTCCGTTAGTTGACGGCGAATTAGCTGCTGCTGAACTTAGTAAGCTTAATGAACGATTGAGCATAATTAGTTTACTGGGGCCGAATACGAAAGTGGTGCTAAACTGCGATCATTCTTCTGTCGATTCTTGGTTTGTGGGCAATGCTGCACGTTGGGCCCAGCTGATAGATATTACAACAAAACATCATACCGATCAAGGACGTGCTGTAGTTACTGTTTCTCCGTTCAATGAACCTGACTATACAGCTACCGGGCAAGGTACTATTACTGATTTCTACAATATTGCCGGTGAGTTGAGAAACAATTCTCGTTTCGATACCATTCGTATTTCCGGTGGTAATACGCTTAATACGGATCAAGCTTTACCTTGGTATAATACTTTAAAGGATCGATTGGATGAGGGAAATACGCACCAACTTGCAGGCTCTTTCGATAACTATGCCAGTTTCTTTCAGACGGTAAGGGCTAATGGTGATCATGCTACGAATGATGAGCTGCATAATGTGATGGAAGCTATGGTTGGTGTGGAATATGGCATGCAAACCGGCATTTGGTGGGGCACGGCAGAGTTCGCACGCGGAGAGTTTGTGAGGGCAAGCGATGGCAAACGGCTAGGGTATGCTGAGCATCGCCCTAACTGGACTGCTGCATCGGTTTACCGTAATCCGGATGGACAGATACAAGCTTTTGTCGGTGAGTCAGAGCGGCAAGCTGCTACAACTACTTATCGTTTTGTTTCGAAAGACAGGGATGTATATTATGACGGACACGGGCCACAGCGCGAGTATACGCAAGTAATGCCGGGTGGTACCGGTTACCAAGTAGGGCAGAATAATGCTGAAAAGGTGATTAACATTACTTGGGGCGACGACATTCAACCGATTATTGGTGGAACTTATGTGGTGGTAAATCGTAATAGCCGTAAGGTAATGGAAGTGGCTGGTGGTTCTACTTCTACTACTTCGGGTGCCAACATCCAGCAAAATGCGAATGCAAGTGAAACGAATCAGCAATGGACTGTGACTCCCGTAGACTCTGTGATCGGTGGCGATTTTAGCTACTTTTCGTTTATCGGGGTAGGTAGTGCAAAATCATTGGATATTTTAAATTGGTCACTCGATAATGGTGGTAATATAATTTTGTGGGAAAGCACGAAGGGCGTCAATCAACAGTGGTATCTTGAATATGCCGGAGATGGATGGTTTTATATTCGTAGTCGTTACAGTGCCAAATGTTTAGAGGTAGCAGGTAACAGCATCTATAATGGAGCAAGCATTCAACAATCGGATAAGGATGGCGGAACGAACCAACAATGGCGTTTCATTCCGGTTGGTACAACTGTGGAGTTTAAGGCTCCTAGTGCAC
>Ga0302170_10000035_pt1 | contig 44431 bp, 35 predicted proteins | sample I_Fen_N2_1_FD_193492 | JGI IMG/M metagenome (GOLD analysis project Ga0302170, IMG submission 193492) | Peat permafrost microbial communities from Stordalen Mire near Abisko, Sweden - I_Fen_N2_1 | ecosystem: Environmental > Terrestrial > Soil > Wetlands > Permafrost | place: Sweden: Abisko...
ACCAATCAAGGCAAAGAAGAGAGCCGTCATCAAACCATGCGAAAGCATCTGAAGGATAGCTCCGGTGCAAGCGGTTTGATTCATCATCAACAAAGCGAATAACACAAGGCTACAGTGACTCACCGATGAATAAGCATTAATATATTTTAGATCCGTTTGTACACACGCACTAAATGCACCATAAACGACACCTATCGTAGCTAAGATCAAGAAAATCCAACCCAACTGAGTAGCAGCCTGAGGCATCAAGAACATGGCAATACGGAAGCAACCGTAACCTCCAAGCTTCATCAAAACTCCGGCATGGAGCATAGACACTGCGGTAGGCGCAGAAGCATGACCATCGGGCGACCAAGTATGGAAAGGGAACATTGCGCCCAACACACCAAAGCCTACAAAAGCCATCGGGAAGAATATAAGTTGCTTATCAATCGGCATGCTATGCTTAGCAGCAATTTCTAGAATATTCATGGATTCTGCTCCACTATAAAAATAGACACCAAGAATACCAACCAAAAGGAAAGCAGAGCCACCCATCAGCATCAAAGTCAACTTCATGGCCGCATACTCTTTCTTGCCACTTCCCCAAAGTCCAATGAGGAGATACATCGGGATCAAGGCCACCTCGTAGAACAAGAACATCGTAAACAAGTCGATTGAGATGAAAAAGCCAAAAACACCGAGTGAGAGGAAAGTAAACCAAAGGAAATATTCCTTGGTCTGAATTTTCATTTGCCAAGAAGCAAAAGTACCTGTAAAAACAATGATTGCCGAAAGCAACAACATCGCTATACTAATGCCATCCACACCAAGTGAAAGCTGGATATGCAAAGGTGCATACCACATCGTATCGGAGCGAAAGAGCATCTCAGCAGTCTGTCCAGCTGCCCGAGCATCCATATATAGATAGGTTAACAAGCCTGCCAACACCAATAATGCGGAGGAGCCTGCAACCATAACCCCATGAATCTGATTAATACCTTTAGCGAGCCAAAGGCCTAACATCATCAAAAGGGGGATAAGGACAAATAATAATAAAAGGTTCATATCTTTTCGTATTGAAAATTAAATATTGAATTACGCACAGACTCCGCCAAAAAAGACATAGAGCAACACTGATAGTAGAATAATTATACCCCAGAAGAAAGCGGAAGCATACTGTTGCACTCTTCCACTTTGGAAACCACGAATAGACCAAGAGGATTCCTGTGAACTCCAAGCAAGGAAATTAAAGAAGCCGTCTACTACATGTCTGTCAAACCAAGCAATTGGTTTAGAGATGCAACCGAAAATAATTTTATGCGTAACAAACTGATATACCTCGTCGATATAGAAACGATGATAGGCAGCTCTATGCAAATCAGCAAACTTGCGACCAAGTGCATCTGCAATCGGCTGCTGCGGTTTACGATAAATCAGAGTAGCTAGCAAAATAGAAACAGTGGCAATACAAAAACTAATTGTTGCTACAGAACTATCCAAGTGAATAAGATAAGACTCACCATTCGCACTTACAAACTGACCGAAAGGAATAAATCCGGCTCCTACTGTTATACCCGCAAGTATAATTAAAGGTAAAGTCATATTAGCAGGAGCTTCATGAGGAGCATGCTCATGCTCTGCTTCCTTACCCCAAAAGATTCCATAATAAAGACGGAACATATAGAAGGCAGTCATACCTGCAATAATCGACATCATCCAATATACTACCGGACTAAATTCTAAACAAGCTGTCAGAATTTCATCTTTACTAAAGAAACCGGAAAAAGGAGGAATACCTGCAATTGCTAAACAGCAAATCAGGAACGTAGCATGCGTAATTGGCATATATTTGCGAAGTCCGCCCATTTGGCTCATTTCATTACTATGCACTGCATGAATAATGGAACCGGCACCAAGGAACAAACAAGCTTTAAACATAGCATGAGTAAAGAGGTGGAACATTGAAGCCATATAACCCAATCCACCTTGATGAGGATTTACAGAAGTACAAACTCCTACTGCCACCATCATAAAGGCAATCTGAGAAATAGTGGAGAATGCCAGCACTCGTTTGATATCGGTTTGCACACACGCAATAGCTGCGGCAAAGAAAGCGGTAAATACGCCCACATAAGCAATGAGATGGAGCACATTAGGTGCAAACTCAATAAACAAGGGGAACAAACGTGCTACCAAATATACACCAGCGACAACCATAGTAGCCGCATGGATGAGTGCCGATACAGGAGTAGGACCTTCCATTGCATCGGGGAGCCAAATGTGCAATGGGAACATCGCACTTTTACCGGCGCCACCAATAAACATCAAGCCTAATGCTACCGGAATCATCACTCGAGCCGCATCGCTTACTACACCTATATGGAAAGCGGTGCTCGCACCTACAATTTGAAAATTGAAAGAATCTACATAATATCCAAAAACAAGGATACCGACCAAGAAGCCAAGATCAGCAAAACGCGTCACGATAAAAGCTTTCTTTGAAGCAGATACAGCCGACGCCTTGGTATAATAGAAACCAATAAGCAAATAAGAAGAAACGCCTACCAATTCCCAAAAAAGATACATTTGGAAAATGTTGGTAGCGACTACCAATCCAAGCATTGAGAACGTAAAGAGTGAAAGGTAAGCATAATAACGCTGAAATCCTTTTTCTCCATGCATGTAGCCCATACTATAAATATGCACCATGAAAGACACTGTTGAAATAACAACAAGCATCATCACAGAGATTGGATCCAACAGGATACCAAGATCAATATGCAAATTTTGAGTAAAGTGCAACCATTGAAAATTGAATACAGTAATAGCGCCATACGCACCTTCGGCATTACGAGGGGCTGTAAAATAAGTCCATGCCGTAAAATACGAAAGTATAGTCACCACTCCCAATGAGCAAGTCCCCAAAAGGCCTGCAAGAGTAGGTTTTAATTTGTGTCCTGCCAGTCCAAGGAAAAGGAACATCAGAACGGGGAGTAACATAATAAATAGGGTATATTCCATGATCTTACTTCATTTTAATGTTTCATATCTTCAATATCCTTGGTCTGAATGCTATTCAGATTACGATATAAATTTATCATAATAGCAACCGCTACTGCCGTTTCAGCTGCTGCAATAGCAATGCCAAATAGCGTAAAGAAGTGCCCTTCGAGCGCATCATTAAACAAGTAACGATTAAAAGCGGCAAAATTAATATCAGCCGCATTCAACATAAGCTCCACTGCGATAAGCATAGCTAAAGTATTGCGACGGACAAAGAAGCCGAAAATTCCACAAGCCAGCATAAAACAGCTAACTACGAGATAATATTGCAATTGTATTTCCATCGTCTTTATCTTTTACGTGCAATTAAAACACCACCAATCAAACAAGCTAGTAACAAAACACTAACCGCCTCGAAAGGTAATAAATACTGGTACTTATCAGCTCCTAAAAGAGTCTGACCGATTACCTTCATATCAAGTTCTTCGCCCGTAGGAGCTACTTGCGAAGCGAAATTGTGAGTCAACATGCACCACAAAAAAACGCCTGCACCTACTAGCGCTGCAATTGCGGCCGAAAGTATTTTACTAGGTTGTAAACGTGCATTTAAGTTTTTGTCACTCCGCGTCAACAAAATTGAGAAAACGAACAGTACTACTACACCACCGACGTACACAATAATTTGTGCAGCACCCAAGAAAGTATAATCTAACATGAAATAAAATACTGCTGTTCCCAATAAAGTAAACAATAAATAAGTAACCGAACGTAGAATATTCTTCGTGGTAACGGTCAGAAAAGAGCAAAGCATCATAGCCGCAGCTACAATTGCAAAAACTACATTTTGAAGAGTTATTTCCATTATTTATTTGGCTTTACAAGTGGAACCTTCTTGATTCAGCTGTTTCACCAATTTAGAACGGGTGAATACAGCATTCTCAAAACTATTAGTAAACTCAATTGCATTGCAAGGGCAAACATTCACACACAATTGGCAAAAGATACAAGATCCTAAATCGTATTCATACTTTACAAGATACTTCTTCTTTTTACCATCTTCTGTTTCCTGAGTTGCACTTGTGACCTTAATGGTGCCATTAGGGCACGACATTTGACAAAGTCCACAGGCAATGCATTTATGCTGGTTATTCTCATCATGAGGCATCACCAACGTGCCGCGAAATCGCTCTGATATGTAGAGCGTTTTACGGTTTTCGGGGTATTGTTCGGTAATTTTTCTACGAAAGAAAACACGCATTGAAGTGCGCATACCAATGAGTAGCGATTTGACACCCTCAAAAATACCATTAAAATATTTTGCTAAATTACTCATTACTTTTATACATTAAAATACGAGTCCAAAAACCTTCAGTACCACCATCAACAACAAGTTGAATAAGCAAATTGGGATCAGATATTTCCACTCCAAGTTAAGTACTTGGTCAATACGGAGACGAGGGAACGTCCATTTAATCCACATTAATAGGAATACTATAAAGAATGCTTTACCAAAGAACCAGATAAATCCGGGTATCAGATCCATCACTCCATTGAAAGCACTAAGTCCCGCCACATGAAGCGGCATCCAACCTCCAAGGAATACAGTAGCTGCAATACCTGAAACAATAAATAAGTTAAGGTACTCAGCCAAGTAGAAGAAACCAAAGTGCATACCTGAATACTCTGTATGATATCCTGCCGTAAGTTCTTGCTCAGCCTCAGCCAAGTCGAAAGGACCACGGTTGGCCTCTGCATTACCTGCTATCAAATACACAAGAAAAGCAATACAAGCCGGTAGATGTCCTTTAAATAAGTTCCAACCATTTGCTTGACTTTCTACAATACCACTGATGCTCATGGTTCCGCTCAAAACGACCATTGTTATCAGAGCCATACCTAACGATATTTCATAGCTAATCATCATTGCACCACTACGCATCGCACCAATTAGTGCATATTTGTTATTGCTACTCCAACCGGCTAATAAAATACCAAGAACCTCAATACTACTTGCTGCAAGTATAAAGAAAATACCAATATTGAAATCCAATATTTGTGCACCATTGTTCCAAGGCAAACAAGAGAAAGTTAAAATAGAAGCTAAAATAACTAAGTAAGGAGCTAAATCGAACAAGAAATGATCCGAGTTCTTAAGTCTAATTATTTCCTTAATTAGGATTTTAAGCACATCTGCAAAGACCTGTAACAAGCCCCACTTACCCACACGCATCGGTCCATAACGCAATTGGAAGAAAGCACAAACTTTACGCTCCATATAGATAAGGACAATAGCTAAAATCGCATAGAGTAAGATGATGACTACAGCCACCGCTAATCCTTCTATACAAAGAGCTAATGCCTCGGGCATCACGCCACAAAGTAGAGCGTGAATCCACTGAAACACGGGAGCTAAACTATAATAATCTAAGAATTTTTCCATAATTGTTTATCTGTCAATATCGGGGATTACATAATCGAGTGTCGCACCAATTGCTATAAAATCGGCAATTTTAGAGCCCGCACAAGCTGTATCAAGTGCATGCACAAGAGGTAAGCCTGTAGAACGGAAATGTAAACGAGCAGGATTTTTACCTCCATCACTTACAAGAAACACACCAAATTCACCGCGACTAGCTTCTACAGAAGCCGAATAAATACCTTCAGGAACTTTTATAATAGGTTTGGTTTTCACCTTACATTCTCCTTCCGGAATATTATCAATCAGTTGTTCTATGATATGCATGGATTCCAACATTTCTTCCATACGCACCATATATCGAGCATAGCAATCTCCTTCTGTATGAAGAATTTCTTTAAATTCCACCTTATTATATAAGGCATACGGATGATGTTTACGCACATCGTTAGCCCAGCCGGAAGCACGTCCGGTACCACCAGTACAACCTAATGCGATGGTTTGCTCACGCGTTAGTTTACCAATTCCAATTAAACGATTACGTGCAATTACATTGCCCGTAAATATTTCATGATACTCGTGCAAAATACCTCTAAAATGAACGATAAAGGCTTTTACTTTTTTCTGAAAATCGGGATGAAGATCAGCTTGCACTCCTCCAATTACATAGTAGTTTTGAATAAGGCGTCCACCGGTCGTATCTTCCAGAATATCTAAAATCATTTCACGATCGCGAAAACCATAGAAGAATGGAGTCAAGCCACCCATATCGAGCACTAAACAAGAGAAGAACAGCAAGTGCGAATTAAGACGCTGCAATTCATCTACAATGGTACGAATATATTGTGCACGCTCTGAAATTTCAAGCCCCATAGCTTGCTCTACGCACAAACAAACCGCATGACGATTTTGATTGGCGCTAAGATAATCCATACGGTCGGTTAAAGCCAGAGTTTGTGGATAAGTAAGGCTTTCGCACATCTTCTCAATACCACGATGGATATAGCCACAAATAGGATCAACCTTTTTAACCTCTTCACCATCTAGGTGTACACGCATACGAAGTACACCGTGTGTAGAAGGGTGCTGTGGACCGAAATTAACTACAAAATCGTCCTTACCAAAGATCTGATTTTGCACTTCCTTAAAATCGCCTCCGGCAGTTAACGTAACCTCTGTCGTTGTATCCGCATTCTGTTCGTTCGTCATATTCAATGGATTGGAATCCATATCATAGTCCTTACGTAAGGGATAACCTACCCAATCTTCACGCAAAAAGATGCGACGCATATCGGGATTGCCGATAAAACGAATCCCTAATAAATCGTACACTTCACGTTCTTTTATTTCAGCTGTTTTCCAAAGATCACAAACAGAAGGCAACAACGGATTCTCACGATCTAAAGTAGAAGTTTTAACGGCTACACGCTCAAAAGTGGTAGAACTTTCCAAATAATAAAGAGCACCAAGGCTCTCTACAAGATCAAAACCAACAACGTCACGTAAATAATCATAATCAGCATGTAGCTTTTCCATCAATGAACGGAATTCTTCTTTGGATACTACTGCTACAAAATCGCCTTGCTCCTCAAAAGTGGCAGAAGGCGCTATTTTTAATATCAAATCTTTCATGCTCATTCTTTATCCTCCTCAGGCTCTTTTTCTTTACGATTGACCGTTCCAAAGAAGTTCTCAAGCTTTATTTTACGTTGTAATTGCATCATTCCATAATAGAACGCTTCGGGACGAGGAGGACATCCGGGGACAAATACATCCACCGGAATAATTTCATCGATACCCATTACTACGTGGTATGAACTTCTAAAAGGACCTCCTGAAATGGTACATCCGCCAATAGCAATTACATACTTAGGCTCAGCCATCTGATCGTAAAGACGTTTCAAAACCGGAGCCATTTTGTGAGTTATGGTACCTAAAACCATAATCATATCAGCTTGTCGAGGTGAGTTACGAGTTACTTCAAAGCCAAAACGAGCCATATCATAACGTGCCGCACCAAGAGCCATAAATTCAATAGCGCAGCAACTCGTACCAAAGGTCAGCGACCAAAGCGAATTACTACGTCCCCAGTTTATAAAGGCATCTAAGTTACTTACTATTACATTGGTGCCCTTCTCATTGAGGTCAGCGACCATTTTCTCGAGGTACTCATTGTCTGTAAATTCCTCGTAAGGAATTGACTTAATTGTAGGTTCTCTCATTTCCATTCAAGCGCTCCTTTTCGCCAGGCATACGCCAGTCCTAAGATTAATATTCCCAAGAAGAAAATCACACCTGTTAACGCTGCGGTGCCCAGCTCCCCGGCAATTGTAGCCCAAGGAAAGAGGAACATTGCCTCTACATCGAATACAAGATACAATACAGCGTACAAATAGTAGCCCACTTTAAATTGCACCCATGTATCTCCATGCGTCAGCATACCACATTCGTAAGGCTCTCCTTTTTGAGCGTTAAAAGAACGTGGTCCGATGAGTTTTGCTATCACTAACGCAGCTGTAACAAGCAGCAACGCAGCTAAAATAGCAACCATGAACATCATAAAATTCATAAATCTGGTATGTTTATTTTTGTTTTTAAATTAAAGACCCGCAAATATAGTGTATTTTTTTTATATTGAGTGGGCTTCACCTTACAAATTTCCCTTTTTTTAGAATTCGCTGATTATTTTGTTTTGTTTTTAGCCTCTATTGGAATAATTGTAAGCTCTAGTAGAAGAATACCGAAAAATCATAAGTCAATAAATTAGGTGATAACGTTTTGAGTTGAACACGGTATCTGAACTCTTTTTAGGAAATCCATGTATTTCCTAAAAAGAGTTCACTGAATATAAGAATGTATAGAAAGTTGACGAGAACGCCTACTTTTTGTAATTAATATTGTAGTATACAAAAAAAAAGAAATGAGTGAACTGGTCACAAATTGTGACTGGTTCGAATCACTAAAGCAGTAATATATATTGAAATTAACGAAAATATAATTGATTAATACCAGTAAATCTTGTCGCAAAAGTTTAGTGTTTTTGCGACAAGATTAGTCCATTATTTCGTTAATATGCATTATATTAGTATACATAATATTGTTTTTTAGCGTAAAAACAACTTATCAATCAAATTAAACGCAAATACATTCTTTTGTGTCGCAAATATTTAGTATTTTTTGCGACAAATATATTTGAATAGTATGGCGAATATTGAAAAAAGTATATCAGAAGCTATTACCACAAGTAAGCGTGGTTCTATATTCTTCCCCATAGATTTTTGTAAATATGGAGAATATAAAGCTGTAGGGAAAGTCTTAGAACGTCTTACAGCCTCAAAAAAAATCATAAGATTAGCACGTGGCATATATTGTTATCCCAAGATTGACAAAAAACTTGGGTTAGGAGTTTTATATCCTTCTATTGAAGAAATAGCAAATGGCATTGCTCGACGTGATAAGGCTCGAATTGCACCTACAGGCATTCAAGCCTTAAACAAATTAGGGTTATCAACTCAAGTTCCAATGAATGTTGTCTATATGACAGATGGAACAAGCAGGAAGGTCAATTTGGGAAATAGTAGGTCAATTCAATTTAAATACACAAGTCCTGGTAATCTTGCCTTTACTAACAAGTTAGCAATGCTTGTAACTTTTGCTCTCAAAGAGATTGGGAAAGATAAGGTTACAGAAAGTCAATTTGAGCTAATCAAAGAAATATTAAAGAAAGAAACAAAAGAGAAAGTGTTGGCTGATTTATCACTTATGCCGGCATGGGTCAGAACAATAATAAAGAGTGCATATGAATAAATACTTCACATTAAATACAGAACAGCAGAAAACTATTATTGCATTGATTATGAGATAGTTAATTAATTATTTAACAAAGTATTGTTTTAATAAATTTATTACTAATTCAAAACCCAAAAAAGCATGTTTTACATGCAAAAACTTACAAAAACATAAAAAGATTGCTTGTAATCAACTCATTTATGATTTTTAAGGCAAATAATTGATGATTTTTAAGTACTTTTGCAAGGCTAAATATATTACCTATGTCAGTACAAAGCGAAGCTGCACTTGAAAATGGTCTGATTGCAACTCTACGTTCTATGAACTATGAATACATTCAGATAGACGAAGAGACAAACCTGCAAGCCAACTTCAAGAAACAGCTTGAAATACATAATAAGAAACAATTGGAAGAACTTGATCGTACCGAGTTTACCAATTCTGAATTCGAGAAGATATTAATTCATCTCGAAGGTGGAACACGTTTTGAAAAAGCGAAGAAACTACGAGACTTATATCCGCTTGACACAGAAGATGGCAAACGAATTTGGGTTGAGTTCTTAAATCGTACCCATTGGTGCCAAAACGAGTTTCAAGTTTCCAATCAGATAACCGTTGAAGGACGCAAAAGATGTCGCTATGACGTGACGATCCTTATCAATGGTCTTCCTTTAGTTCAGATAGAAATAAAGAGAAGAGGCCTTGAGCTGAAACAAGCATACAATCAAATTCAAAGGTATCACAAGACTTCATTTCATGGATTGTTCGACTATATGCAGATGTTTGTCATATCGAATGGAGTAAACACGCGATATTTTGCGAATAATCCCAATCAAGGTTATAAATTTACCTTCAACTGGACTGATGCTGTCAATACTCCATTTAACGAATTAGATAGATTTGCAGCCTTTTTCTTTGATAAATGTACATTGGGCAAGTTGATAAGCAAATACATCGTACTTCATGAGGGCGATAAATGCTTGATGGTGTTACGCCCATACCAATACTATGCTGTAGAAAAAATCTTAGATAGAGTAGAAAACTCTAATGACAATGGCTATATTTGGCATACAACAGGAGCAGGTAAAACCTTAACCTCATTCAAAGCAGCTCAATTGGTTTCAGAGTCGCCAGACGTAGATAAGGTTATGTTCGTCGTTGACCGTCACGACCTTGACACCCAAACCCAATCTGAATATGAAGCTTTTGAACCGGGTGCAGTAGATGGGACTGACGATACAGGAGAGTTGGTCAAACGACTTTCCGGTACTTCCAAGATTATCATTACGACCATTCAGAAGCTTAACACAGCAGTTACAAAGACATGGTACAGCAAAAAGATTGACGCCATCCGTAACTCTCGTATTGTGATGATATTTGATGAGTGCCACAGAAGCCATTTTGGAGATAGCCATAAAAATATCGAAAAGTTTTTCCATAATACACAGATGTTTGGCTTTACAGGTACACCCATTTTTGCAGAAAATGCTATTGATAATCATACGACTAAAGAAATATTCGGTAACTGTCTTCACCAATATCTTATAAAGGATGCCATCGCAGACGAAAATGTATTGGGATTTCTTGTAGAATATTATAAAGGTAATGAGGTCGTTGATAAAGGCAATGAAAGCAGAATGTACGAAGTGGCAAAATTCATCCTCAATAATTTCAACAAATCAACATACGATGGTGATTTTGATGCCCTCTTTGCTATTCAGTCAGTACCTATGCTGATTCGCTACTACAAGATTTTCAAGGAATTGAAACCCAATATTCGCATCGGAGCTGTCTTTACTTATGCTGCTAATAGCAGTCAAGATGATGAACAGACAGGCATGAATACAGGCTTTGTAAGCGAAAGCGTAGGCGAAGCTGACGATCTGCAAGAAATCATGTGTGATTATAATAAAATGTATGGAACAGCCTTTACCCAAGAAAACTTCCGTGCATACTATGATGATATAAACTTCCGCATGAAAAAAAAACGTGCCGATATGAGGCCATTGGACTTGTGCCTCGTGGTCGGTATGTTCTTGACTGGATTCGATTCAAAGAAGCTGAATACACTCTATGTTGATAAGAACATGGAATATCATGGACTGTTACAGGCATTCAGCCGTACAAACCGTGTGCTCAATGAGAAAAAACGATTCGGAAAGATTGTATGTTTCCGTGACCTGAAAAGCAATGTAGATTCTGCTATAAAACTATTCAGCAACAGCAACAATGTAGAAGATATCGTCCGCCCATCGTATGATGAAGTCAAGAAAGAATATGTAGAATTGGCTAAATCGTTTATTGAGAAATATCCAAAGCCAAGCAGCATTGATGAACTAAAAAGTGAAAACAACAAGAAGGATTTTATTCTTGCTTTCCGTGACATTATCAAGAAACATGCTGAGATTCAAATCTATGAGGACTACGATGAAAATGCCACAGACTTAGGAATAACTGAACAGCAGTTTATGGATTTCCGTAGCAAGTATTTGGATATTTATGAAGGTGTGATAACTCCTAGCGGTGACGGTGGTTCAGACCCAGAGCCTGCAGTAAATCCAGATGATCCAAAGTTAGACGATATCGATTTTTGCCTAGAATTACTGCATAGTGACATTATCAATGTAGCATACATTTTAGAACTTATTGCTGACCTTGATCCATATAGTAAAGATTATCCTACCAAACGTAGGGAAATTATAGACACAATGATTAAGGATGCCGAGTTGCGTGGTAAAGCCAAATTAATAGATGGTTTCATTCAAAAGAATGTGGATGAAGACAGAGACAACTTCATGGATAAATGTCAAAAGGCAGATGGCACGTCCGATTTGGAAGAACGTTTGAGCACATATATAACAGAGGAACGTGGGAAAGCAATATTTTCAGTAGCAGCTGAAGAAGAACTTGACGTAAATGTTCTGAATCATTACCTATCAGAATATGACTATCTACATAAAGAGCAGACTGAAATCATCCAAGAAGCTTTGAAAGAAAAGCATCTTGGATTGAGCAAACGTCGCAAAACATTAAATCGCATTCTCGACAAGTTGCGCTCTATAATACGTACATTTAGTTGGGATTAATTGCGAAAGAACTTTTCTTTATCACAAAAAGGGACCAAGTATGAAGTTTGGCAAATTAGAACAGATAATAGACCAGTAGAAATTACTTAATAAAAACAAGGAATAAAAATATATGAGCGAAGAACTTCAACAAAAATTACACACCCAACTTTGGACAGTAGCAAATAACTTGCGTGGAAATATGTCGGCAAGCGACTTTATGTATTTTACGCTCGGCTTTATATTTTATAAGTATCTGTCTGAAAAAATAGAAACTTTTTCAGACAAGGAATTGGAGGATGATAAAGTCACATTTAAGCAGTTGTGGCAGCAGACTGATGATGATGCAAAGGAATTACAAGAAGATGTAAAAAAGGAATGTCTGGAAAATATCGGCTATTTTGTAGAGCCTAACTTTTTATTTTCCTCTATCATTGAAGGTATAAACCGAAAAGAAAATATATTGCCGAACCTTGAACGTTCACTGAAACGCATTGAGGATAGTACTCTTGGTCATGACAGCGAAGAAGACTTTGGTGGTCTATTCTCTGATATTGACTTGGCTTCTCCAAAACTCGGAAAATCTTCAGACAATAAGAATCAGCTAATAAGCAATGTTTTGATTGCTCTGAATGAAATAGAATTTGGTGCAGATGAAGTCACACAGATTGATGTACTGGGCGATGCTTACGAATATATGATTGGGCTATTTGCTGCCGGAGCAGGTAAAAAAGCGGGTGAATTCTATACACCACAGGAAGTCAGCCAGATTCTTGCTGAAATTGTGACCACAGGTCAGGATCGTTTGCGCAATGTGTACGACCCTACTTGCGGAAGCGGTTCTTTGTTGATACGTGCTGCCCATACAGGTCATGCAGCCGAGATATTCGGTCAGGAGAAGAATCCAACGACTTATAATTTGGCTCGTATGAACATGTTGCTTCATGGTATAAAATTCAGCAATTTCAAAATTGAAAATGGAGATACACTTGAAGCTGATGCCTTTGGCGAAACGCAGTTTGATGCCGTAGTTGCAAACCCACCATTTTCAGCCGAATGGAGTGCATCAGAAGAAAAATTCAATAGTGATGACCGATTCAGCAAAGCAGGTCGCCTTGCTCCGAAGAAAACAGCCGATTATGCTTTTATTCTTCACATGATCTATCACCTGAATGATGGTGGCACAATGGCTTGTGTAGTTCCTCACGGGGTGTTGTTTCGTGGAAATGCAGAAGGAGTTATCCGTCGTTTCCTCATTGAGAAGAAAAACTATATTGATGCCATCATAGGTTTGCCAGCCAATATCTTCTATGGCACGTCCATCCCGACCTGTATCCTTGTGATGAAAAAGTGCCGTAAAGAGGATGAGAACATTCTGTTTATTGATGCAAGCAGGGAGTTTGAAAAGGTAAAAACCCAGAACAAGCTCCGTCCAGGACATATTCAAAAGATTGTTGATACCTATCGCAATCGTACTGAAACAGAAAAGTATAGCCATCTTGCCACCATGCAGGAAATAGCCGAAAATGACTACAACCTGAATATTCCTCGTTATGTTGATACCTTTGAAGAGGAAGAAGAAATCGACATAAAAGCAGTAATGAGTGAGATAAAGAGCCTTGAAGCCAAACGTGCAGAACTTGACGTTGAGATTGAAGGCTATTTGAAAGAGTTGGGATTGGTAGATTGAGCAATATGACTAATAAAGACGAAAGAGAGAATAATACAAGTACTGAACTGGCCGCAAATTGTGATCAGTTGCAGAATGAATTACCTGTAGAACAGAAAATACAGACTATCAGAACTCAACAAGTGATGATAGATAGAGACCTTGCAGAACTATATAATGTAGGGACAAAGGTTCTGAATCAAGCAGTTAAGCGTAATCTCGATCGTTTCCCTGAAAGATTCCGCTTTCAATTAACCAAAGAAGAGACGACTGAACTGGTCACAAATTGTGACCGGTTCGAATCATCAAAACATTCTACTACTCAGCCATTCGCTTTTACCGAGCAAGGCGTGGCGATGTTGGCAACCGTTCTTCACAGTGATACAGCGGTTCAGATGAGCATTCGTATTATGGATGCCTTTGTTGCCATGCGGCATTTTCTTGTTAGTAACGCCCAAGTCTTTCAACGCCTTGAAACGATAGAATATCATCAATTGGAGATGCAGCAGCATCAGCAGGAAGCTGATAAACGCATTGACGAAGTATTTAAGTGTCTTGATGAAGGCTCTGTTCAACCAAAACAAGGTGTATTTTATGATGGTCAGATATTTGATGCTTACGTTTTTGTTTCAGACCTCATAAAGAAAGCAAAAAAGGAAATTACTCTCATAGATAATTATGTGGACGAAACGGTGTTAACTATGTTAGACAAGCGTAATAATAGCGTCTCTGCTATTATTTATACTCAGCAGATTAACCACCAATTGCAATTGGATATTAACCGCCACAATGCTCAATATCCACCTATTAAGGCAAACATATTTAAACGTGCCCATGACCGTTTTTTGATTATTGATGATGAAGTGTACCACATTGGAGCATCCATAAAGGACTTAGGCAAGAAGTGGTTCGGCTTTACGCTAATGAGAGATATAACGCGAGCCGAAATTATTAATCGTATAAATGGAGTAATCTAATTATGGCAAATAATAACAACAATAAAGTCCTTAATGTTCCAAATCTGAGATTCCCTGAGTTTACGGGGGAATGGAGAAAGTGCAAGTTGGAGAATTGTGTAAACTTTCTTGATGGTAAAAGGAAACCTATCAAAAGCTCAGATAGAAAATCTGAATTAAAGTTATATCCTTATTATGGAGCATCTGGAATCATAGACTATATTGATGACTATATACTTGATGGAAGGTTTATTCTATTGAGCGAAGATGGAGCTAACATTATTGATAGAAATTATCGAGTCGCTTTCATTGCAGAAGGGAAAATATGGGTAAATAATCATGCTCATGTATTATTACCAAACAAGAATGTGAATATTGTTTTTTTGACAGAAAAACTTGAAAGTCTTGATTATAATATATATAATACGGGAACGACTATGCCGAAATTGAATCAAGAAGTTTGTAGAAATATTCTAATTAGAATACCAATATTAGAAGAGCAATCTAAAATCGGCAATTTATTAGCTATTATAAATGAGCGTATAGCTACCCAAAACAAAATCATTGAGGACTTGAAAAAATTAAAGTCCGCAATGATTGATCTCTTCTTTCATGGTAATATGACATGGCAGCGATGTTGCATTGGAGATATACTAAAAATTGGAAATGGGAAGGATTACAAGCATCTAAATTCAGGGAATATACCTGTTTATGGGACAGGTGGGCGTATGTTATCAGTAAGCGATTGGTTATATGATGGAGATAGTGTATGCATCGGAAGAAAAGGAACGATAAATCAGCCAATGTTTTTATCTGGCAAATTTTGGACAGTAGATACACTATTCTATACCTATGATTTTAAGAATATTACTCCAAAATTCTGCTATTACTTATTCAACACAATTAATTGGTTAGAATACAACGAGGCTTCAGGCGTTCCGAGTTTATCAAAAGCAACAATCGAAAAGATAAAAGTAAAGATACCAAATATGGATAAGCAAATCTATATCTGTTCTGTATTGGATTCCGTTTGCAACAAAATAAAATTTGAAACAAAAATTGTTTCAAATTATAATAGTCAAAAATCTTATTTACTTCAGCAAATGTTCATATGAACATCTGTTGTAACAAATAGCTCTTTTGCGATTCAAAGGATTTTTGAAGTTTATTCTCTATTGATAGTTTGGCATCAACTGAATTAAATACTTTATATAAAGCGATTTGTCTTTCAGTTGATGGAATAAGTACATTAAACTTAGCAAGGTCTTTCTTTTGAATATTAGGAAGCCCTGTGCCAATTCGCAATTTCATAATGGTTGACTCTTTATGTTTTAAATAATGAAATAAGTATTTTTCTTCTATTTGTGTAGATAGATTTTGCAACGTATAACAATGACCTCCACTCCAAAATAGGACATCGTTATATTGTACATAGCCACAAGAATTTCCTCCTTCGCTTATAGATATTGTATTAGCCTCCGTATTACAATAGGAATAATAACCTGATGGTTCAATACCTCCATTCATCACATAATAGTCCCCTGATTCTGAAAGACATTCCCCATTTACTTGTTGACCTTTTACAATGTTTGCAATACTTTCAAGAGGTAAGAAAGGTCCAATCTCATTATCAAATACAAACTGATAAATTGCGGACTTTAATTTTTTCAAGTCCTCAATGATTTTGTTTTGGGCTGCAATACGTTCGTCAAGCAGCGATAGCAGTGACGATATTTTATCTTGCTCTTGTTTCCCTGTTACATAGATAAGATAACTTGAATACTCTTGTGAATTAATTCCAGGCTGTCCCGAACGAGCAGACATTATTGATACCCATTTTTTGTAGTTGCTTGTATGGAATTGAGTAAAAATGAAGTATGGATTTTCTTTTGGAATGTTTATTCTTATAAGAAAACCAGCAAAGTATAACCGACCATCATTTGATTCATACAAATAAGATTTTCCCGTACTTGCTCCAGTTCGTGCGAGAAGAATATCGTTTTTATTTACCAGATAATTGTTTTGTAATTTTCCATCGGGTGATACTATATAATTATTAGAATACGATGCAGACGATGCATCAATATCTGTGATTCTAATATATTTATTTTTGCCATCATATGATTTGGCAGCTGAATTCATTCCATAATCAAATCCTGAAGCTATTTCACCCAACTTGCACTTTCTCCATTCCCCCGTAAACTCAGGGAATCTCAGATTTGGAACTAAAGCGAATATATTTCTCTAATTATAGAGAACACCTAATAAAAATATTATTATGACAGAAATGAAAATTAGAAAAATCTCGGATGCTTGGAAAGAAGAAAAGCGTCCGTATGTAAAACAATCAACATTTGCAGCCTATGTATTGATTCTGGAGAAGCACATTTTGCCATCCTTTGGTGAGAGTTATGAACTGAAAGAACAAACGGTACAGTCATTTGTATTGAAGAAATTAGATGGAGGCATGAGCGTGAAGACAGTCAAAGATATTTTGATTGTACTTAAAATGGTGATAAAATTTGGAGTAAAAAAAGAATGGATGACTTATTATGAGTGGGATATAAAATACCCAACTCAACCAGGTACAAAGGATATCGAAGTTCTGACCGTTGCCAACCATAAGAAGATTCTTAACTACATTCACGGCAATTTCACTTTTCGAAATCTTGGCATCTACATTTGTCTCAGTACCGGGCTGCGCATTGGAGAGGTTTGTGCATTGAAGTGGTCAGACATAGACGTTACTACAGGAACAATCAGCATTCAGCGTACCATTGAGCGCATCTACATAATTGAAGATGATATAAAACACACGGAGTTGGTTATCAACACTCCAAAAACAAAGGACTCCTTCCGTGAGATCCCAATGAGTAAAGAACTTTTATCACTTGTGAAGTCACTAAAAAAGGTAGTCAATGATGATTATTTTGTCTTAACAAATGAGCAAACACCAACCGAGCCTCGTACTTATCGCAATTATTATAAGAAATTGATGAAGCAATTGGAAATACCTGAAATCAAGTTTCATGGCTTACGCCATAGCTTTGCCACACGCTGCATTGAGAGTAATTGCGACTATAAAACAGTCAGCGTTCTATTGGGACATTCCAATATCAGCACCACCTTGAATCTCTATGTGCATCCAAATATGGAGCAAAAGAAGAAGTGTATCAACAAAATGCTGAAATCATTGGGAAAATAAATAGATGCTTTGCACTTAACATGCTTTAAAGATAGCATTATGAATTAGGTTATATTTTGTTGCGTATTATGCGTATAAACTAAAATGGACAATAACCATTCATCTTTCAGCTACATATAAGTATTTATAAAATAAACAGATAGCCCTGAATGGTTTTAAAAATCAAACTATTCAGAGCTTTTGTGGATTTTCAATAGCCCTTGCATTATATTTATCTATATACCTACATTTTGGGGCAATGTAATCGCTTCCGATACATCATTGGCATAATCCGAATCGTATTTGTATCCGTGTTTTTATTTCTTTTGCAGCTATTTTTCTACCTTTAAGCTTATAACCATAATAAGCCACTCATCAAAGTAGCGAATGCCAGCTGTTGAATTCATTTTTGCCAATTGGCGAATTCACATTTAACAGCTGGCAAAAATGAATTTGCCAACTGGCAGTAATCTCTTTGTTACGCATGGAAAGTTGCAAACATTCCTTCGAAAATGCGATTCTTTAAGCTTCCTCTTGGGGGTAGAACTTAACGAGACAAGTATTTGCAAAAAGCTTTCTGATACTCTAACTTTGCATCCGAAAGAATTAAAAACTTGAAAGAATTAAAATACTTATATATTATGCAATTAAAAAATCTTTTTTCAAACTGTTGGAGCTGCTTCAAACACTCCTTTCGTAAAGTTCTTCAAAGTCAAACGCAAATGCGAGAACCAATCTTTAGCAGAAATGCTGACGACATTACCGATTTCCTACAAAAGCGGTACACCTTTCGTTACAATGTATTGACGGATGAAACGGAGTATCGTTCGTTGAATTTATCTTCCGAAATGTCGAAAGACTCGCCTTTGAAGCCTTTTCATCCATTGCTACCACGGGTGCTCAATGGGATGTGCCTTGCGGCACGCGAAGCGGGCTTGCCGGTGTGGGATCGCGATGTAGTGCGCTATGTGCAGTCCGACCGTATTTCAGGTTATCACCCTTTTACCGATTATCTAGCGCATTTACCCGTTTGGGACGGGGTCGATCGTATTTCCCCGCTAGCCTGCAGAGTGAGTGATCTGCCGCTTTGGGTGGAGGGTTTTCATCGTTGGATGTTGGCTCTTACAGCGCAATGGATGCAGGTAGATACGTTGCATGCTAACAGTGTAGCGCCTTTATTGGTGAGTGCGGAACAGGGCACACATAAGTCGACGTTCTGCAAGTTGCTTATGCCGCCTGTGTTACGCCGTTACTATACAGACAGCTTCGACTTGCAGGCGGAAAGTCAGGCGGAACGGAAACTATCGGAATATGGATTAATCAATCTCGATGAGTTCGATCGATTGCTGACAACTCCTCGTCGTACAGCGCTGTTGAAGAACTTGATGCAACTTTCGGGTCTCTCTTTGCGCCGCCCGCATCAGCGATTTTTTCGTGCTCTGCCTCGCGTGGCTTCGTTCATTGGCACTGCTAACCGTCGTGATTTGCTGAACGACCCTACGGGTAGCCGCCGTTTTCTGTGTGTGCAGGTGGAAGGGGTCATTGATGTTTCACCGATTGCTTATGAGCAGGTTTTTGCGCAACTGAAAGCGGAAATTCAAGCAGGTGAGCGATATTGGTTCAGTAAAGAGGAAGAGCAGGCGATACAGCGCAGCAATGAGGCATTCTATCAGGTTCCTGCCGAGCAGGAAGTGTTTCTGGATCATTTTCGTGCTGCAGATCCCGAGGAATCGTGTGAGTTGCTTTCTGCGGCTACCCTTCTTCAACGGATGCGACGGTTCAACGCCTCGGCTTTGCGACAGAGTATTTCGCTTACTTCGTTGGGCAGAACATTGGCCAAACTGGGGGTGGAGCGTGTACACACAGAGCAAGGTAACCGCTATCGCGTGGTTTGTCTGCAACCGATGGTCTAAAAGAAATTCACTGAAAGGTGCTGAAGGGTTCTAGTAGAACCCTTCAGCACCCTTCAGCACCTTTGTTATTTGTGCATCAGCTAGTTATATATTAACGCTGAATAGTTGGAAGGTTTAATTCCGGAATATCAGAAAGTGCTTAATTCATCTATTCTTTGAGAAATAGCTTCGGAGTCCATGCCACAAATGTGATACAATTCAGGAACCGTACCATGCTCTACAAAATGATCGGGTACCCCCACACAACGAATGGTAGGATGATAATTATTAGCAGCCATGAACTCCTCTATTGCACTCCCCATACCTCCTTTAATAGTACCATCTTCCACTGTCAAAATCTTATTAAATTTTCGACCTATAGAATGAAGCATTTCTTCATCGAGAGGTTTTAGAAAGCGTAAATCATAATGTGCTACGGCAGGGTTCTTACCAATTGCTTTTGCGGCCTCTGTACCAATAGGTCCAAGGCTTATTACAGCAATATCGGTTCCTTCTTTAAGACAACGACCCTTGCCAATTTCTATTTCAGAAAAAGGGCAACACCAGTCGACAAGTTTTCCGCGCCCACGTGGATAACGAATCACAAAAGGACCTTTATTGGGGAGTTGTGCTGTATACATCAAAGAGCGAAGCTCTCGTTCGTCATAAGGCGAAGAAATCGTTAAATTCGGAATTGGACGTAACAAAGCTAAATCGAAAACGCCATGATGCGTAGGCCCATCTTCACCCACAAGACCAGCACGATCCAAACACAGCACAACGTTCAGATTCTGTAAAGCCACATCGTGAATTAAATTGTCTACAGCACGCTGCATGAAGCTACTATAGATATTGCAGAAAGGGAGCAAACCTGCGCTAGCCATTCCACCAGAAAAAGTCACTGCATGTTCTTCCGCAATTCCTACATCGAAAGCACGATGAGGCAACGCCTTCATCAATACATTCATGGAACAGCCGGTAGGCATAGCAGGAGTTATTCCATAGATTAGAGGGTTTTGCTTCGCTAATTCAAGAAGCGTTTCCCCAAAGACATCCTGAAAACGAGGCGGAATACCTTCCGTAAAATCAGACTTTCTTTTGCCGGTTATCGGGTCGAAGCGACCTGGCGCATGCCACACAGTAGCAGCTCGTTCTGCCGGTTCAAAGCCTTTCCCTTTAATGGTATGAATATGTAGAAGTTTAGGGCCCTTCATTTTCTTTATATCGCGCAGTACTTTTACCAAGCCCACTACATCGTGCCCATCTATCGGACCAAAATAACGTATATTAAGTCCCTCAAAAATATTTTGTTGGTGCGTAATAAGCGATTTTAAAGAGTTATTAAAACGAATCAACGCCCTACGACGTTCCTCATTTAAAATTCCCCACCCTGTAAAAATTTGTGAAAGCTTGAAACGGGCACGATTATAACGTGCGCTAGTGGTTAAATTCACCAAATAATCTTTCATGCCACCCACGCTACGATCGATAGACATGTTATTATCATTTAAGATAATCAGCAAATCGTTCGGTATCGTAGAAGCATTATTGAGTCCTTCAAAAGCCAAGCCTCCACTCATCGAGCCATCTCCAATAATGGCAACAACATTTTGGTCATTGCGTCCTTGCAGCTTCGCAGCCACCGCCATGCCTAAAGCTGCGGAAATAGAATTACTAGCATGCCCACAAGTAAACGTATCATATTCGCTCTCTTGAGGAGAAGGGAATGGACGAATGCCGCCTAATTTACGATTTGTAGAAAATTTATCACGACGTCCGGTAAGTATTTTATGCCCATAAGCCTGATGGCCCACGTCCCACACCAATTTATCGTAAGGAGTATTATATACATAATGCAAAGCTACCGTCAACTCCACTACACCCAAACTCGCCGCAAAATGGCCTGGATTATTTGAAAGTTCACGGATAATATCTTGCCTTAACTCATAACAGACCTCTTCTAATCGATCAACGCCAAGAACGCGTAAATCAGACGGACAATTGAGAGCTTTCAGCAACTTATATGTATTTTCATCTGCCATATTCAAAATAAATTTGCCGCAAAAGTACGAAATATTAAGTAAAATTTGTACTTTTGTCGCAATTATTTTCCTCTTGAAGGAACTAATTCAATGAGGAATCAACTAAGAGCCACAAAATGAGTGAATTTAGAACCACTATTAAGCTTGGAGAGAGTCCGATAAAGATATCCCACCAGAAACAAATTTTATTAATCGGATCCTGTTTTTCAGAATCTATAGGAGAAAAATTATTAGGGTCGTACTTCTCTACGACATTTAATCCATTTGGAATTCTTTTTAACCCACTTTCTATTGCTGCCGGCCTAGAAAGATTGCTTTCGAAAAGAGAGTTCGAAGCTAAAGAACTTTTTAAGCATCAAGATCTTTGGATCAGTTGGATGCACCATGGGAGGTTTGACCGATCTTCGCAAGAGTCCGGATTATTCTACATCAATCACTTCTTTCACGAAGGTGTAGAAAGTCTAGAATCAGCAGAAACGTTAGTCATTACATGGGGAAGCAGTTATGCTTATTTTCTGACAAAAGGCACAGACAGCCCTCAGCTAGTAGCGAATTGTCACAAACTCCCTGCATCTTACTTTATTCGAAAGAGAATTGAAAAAGAAGAGATTGTAACTACTTATGCCAATTTACTAGCAAAAATTTGGGAGATAAATCCCAAATTAAAAGTTATATTGACGGTTAGTCCGATACGCCATCTCCGCGATGGCATGCACGAAAATCAGCTAAGTAAGGCTATCCTTTTACTTGCTGCAGAGGAACTTTGCCAGATGTTCCCCGAGCAGTTTAGTTACTTCCCTTCGTACGAGATTATGATGGATGATCTACGTGACTATCGCTTCTACGAGAGTGATATGCTACATCCATCATCTACCACTGTAGATTATATTTGGGATGTATTTAGTAAAACCTATTTTACCCAACAGACTTTACAAGCTGCTAAAGAGTTCAGCGAATTAACCTCCATGCTGGATCATGAGGTCTTTCATTCCGACACAGAAGCCGGTAAAAAGTTCGAACAAGCAAAAAAAGACAAAATGGATGAACTAAAAAAACGATACCCCTATACGAATTCTTAAGAACATGCCTTATTCTATAGAACAAATTGTACCACTTGTACAAGCAGAGCGCCACGGCAACCGTGCCGCCCATATTGATTGGCTACTTACAGACAGCCGCTCTCTTTGTTTTCCGGAGGAGACTTTGTTTTTTGCCTTAAAAACAAATCGCGGAGACGGGCAAAATTATCTGCCCGAATTATATGCTCGAGGGGTACGTAACTTCGTTACTCATACCTTGCCTATGGCTACTCAAAGTTGCTCCTTCGCTGATGCTAACTTCTTACTTGTAGCAGATCCGTTGCAAGCCCTACAGAATTTAGCACAACGACATCGTAACACTTTTCATATGCCAGTAATAGGCATCACAGGAAGCAATGGAAAAACAATCGTAAAAGAATGGCTGGCTCAAATACTAAGCAAAAAATACCACCATATTACGCGCTCCCCACGGAGCTATAATTCTCAAATCGGTGTACCATTAAGCATCTGGCAACTAAAAGAAAATGACGAATTAGGTCTTTTTGAAGCTGGCATTTCGCAAGTAGGAGAAATGAAACGATTGGCTTCCATTGTATCGCCAACGCTGGGTATTCTAACCAATATTGGCGACGCACATCAAGAGAATTTTAAATCGAAAGCGCAAAAATGTGCAGAGAAATTAGAACTCTTTAAAAACAGCAAAACTCTAATTTACAATGCGGACGACAAACTAATAAGTACGCAATTGGGGAAAGCCGGATTAAAAGCTCAACTTTTAGGTTGGTCTTTTTACAATGCCGACGCCCCACTTTTCATAAAGAGAGTTGAACGAACTGACGAATTCCTTCGTGTTTTCTACTTTTTCAAGAATGAGAAAATAGAAGGGTGTTATACTATCCCATTTACAGATGAAGCTTCGCTTGAGAATTCTATTCATTGCTTAGCTGCTGCTTTACTACTAGGGCTTACTCCTGAAATGATTGCAGAGAGAATGGAAAAGTTGGAACCGGTAGCAATGCGCTTAGAGGTTAAAGAAGGTAAGAACGGATGTATCATTATTAATGATAGCTATAATTCCGACTTGGCCTCACTCGACATTGCATTGAATGTACTACATCGTCGATCAGAGGGAAAAGGACTTCATCGTACAGTAATCTTATCAGACTTGCAACAAACAGGTGAAAGTCCGAAGTCCTTATATAATAAGGTAGCCCAACTCATTGAAAATAGAGGCGTTCATAAACTAATTGGCATTGGCCAGCACATCGTTCAAGGAGACTTTCAGATGGAACACTACTTTTTTCCTACTACTGAAGCTTTCTTAGCAAGTGATGTTTTTACCAATCTTCACGATGAAATTATTCTCCTAAAAGGCTCACGTAAGTTCCGTTTCGAAGAAATTAGCGAGCTATTGGAATTACGGGTGCATGAAACAATTCTAGAAATTAATTTAGATGCAATTGTAGACAATGTAAATCACTTCCGAAGCTTCTTGCGCCCTGAAACTAAAATGATTTGTATGGTGAAAGCCTCTGCGTATGGAGCAGGAAGTAAAGAAGTTGCCAAGACGCTTCAAGATCATCGTATTGACTACCTTGCAGTAGCAGTAGCCGACGAAGGTTCGGCTTTGCGCAAGGCAGGAATTACAGCTAATATTATCATCATGAATCCGGAAATGTCTTCCTTTCAGACTCTCTTCGACTATCGCCTAGAGCCGGAGGTTTATAACTTCCGTCTGTTAGAAGCCATGATTACAGCAGCAGAGCATCAAGGTATTACGCACTACCCGATTCATATCAAGATTGATACCGGAATGCATCGCATGGGATTCAACCCTGATGAGCTGCCCAAACTCATTGAACTATTAAAAGGGCAAAACGCCGTTCTTCCACGTTCGGTATTCTCCCATCTAGTAGGTAGTGACAGCCCTAAATTCGATGACTTTACGCTACAACAAATTGCTATTTTCGATCATGCCTCCAGTCTCCTACAAAATGCCTTTTCGCATAAGATATTGCGTCACATCTTGAATTCGGCAGGCATTGAGCGCTTCCCTGCTTATCAATACGATATGGTACGCTTAGGCATCGGGTTATATGGAGTCAGTGCAATTGACAACTCCATTATTAACAATGTAAGCACCTTGCGAACCACTATTCTGCAAATTCGAGAGGTACCGGCTAGCGACACAGTGGGCTACAGCAGAAAAGGAGTGCTTACGCGTACTAGTCGCATAGCTGATATACCTATTGGATATGCCGACGGACTCGACCGTCACTTGGGAAATCGCCATGCTTGCTGCTTTGTGAATGGGCAACCGGCACCTTACATAGGAAATATTTGTATGGACGTAGCGATGATTGACGTGACAGATATTCCTTGTAAAGAAGGTGATTCGGTAGTAATCTTCGGGAAAGAGCAACCAGTCACGGTACTTTCTGATTTACTTGACACGATCCCTTACGAGATTTTAACAAGCGTATCCGATCGAGTAAAAAGAGTCTATTTTCAAGAGAATTAAAAGAAAGCTAGGAACAGGTAATCTAAAAGACAGGCCTATGAAACTCAACAGCATAAAACTTATTATTGCAAAAGAAAGAGAAATATGCAATGAACAGTTGCAATGGGGAATTGTAAAAACCCCTTTCGGAGATTGTGCAATTTCTTTTTGGAAAGAAAGCGTATATGAGTTGAGTTTTATCCAATATTTAGAAGGATTTACACTTCCTTGGAAACGTAACGACGAGTTAGCCAATTCTGTCATTCAACAGATTCTTTCGGATGACACTTCCGAAATTACATTGGTACTACAAGGAACTGATTTTCAAGTTACCGTATGGAAAGCTTTACTGAGCATTCCATACGGCACAACTTGTTCTTATCACGAACTGGCAGCACACATACAAATGCCACGTGCCACCCGTGCGGTAGCAAGCGCAATTGCCAAAAACAAAATAGCTCTTCTTATTCCCTGTCACCGAGTTATCCTCGCAAATGGCTCTATCGGACAATATCGTTGGGGAGCAGAAATAAAAGAAACATTATTAAGATGGGAAAGAGACTAAAGTGCTCACATTTTGATTGTTTTTTTTGTTTTTCTGCATAAAAAAGGCTAACTTTGTCGCAATTTTAGTAGAATATATAATCTAATTAGATATGCTTACCATCAAAGTAATCACAGAAAGGACCGAAGAAGTGCTCAAAGGTCTTGAAAAAAAGCATTTCAAGAATGCCAAAGAGACCATTGACAAAGTTATAGAATTGGACAAGACACGCCGTGCCTCGCAAAACGAGTTAGACAAAGGCTTGGCAGAAGCTAATTTATTAGCTAAATCAATCGGAATTTTCATGAAAGAAGGCAAAAAGGGAGAAGCAGAAGCTGCTAAAGCCCGTGTTGCAGAACTCAAAGAAGGTAATAAAACGATTGAACTCCAAAAAGCAGAAGCAGAAGCTGCATTGTTGGATATTCTATATACCATTCCCAACTTACCCAACGAGTCAGTACCTGAAGGCTATGGTGCAGACGATAATAAGGTTGAAAAGATGGGAGGCATTATACCTGAATTTGGAGAAGATGCTCTTCCACACTGGGAGTTGGCAAAAAAATACGACCTCATCGATTTTGAACTTGGAGTAAAAATTGCAGGTGCAGGATTTCCTGTATACAAAGGAAAAGGAGCCCGCTTACAGCGCGCATTGATAAACTTCTTCTTAGATGAAGCACGCGATGCCGGTTACTTAGAAATCGTAGTAAACCAAGCCTCAGGTTATGGTACCGGACAACTTCCTGACAAAGAAGGCCAAATGTATCACGACAATCAAGATGATCTCTACTTAATCCCCACAGCTGAGGTCCCCGTAACAAATATATATCGCGATGTGATTCTTAATGAGGAAGAACTGCCTATTAAGAATTGTGCTTATTCGGCTTGTTTCCGCAGAGAAGCAGGTTCATACGGCAAAGACGTGCGTGGATTGAATCGCCTGCATCAATTTAACAAAGTAGAAATTGTTCGTATCGACAAGCCCGAACATTCTTACCAATCGCTCGATGAAATGATAGCGCATGTAGAGAATCTAGTGCAGAAATTAGAACTTCCCTACCGCATCCTCCGCCTATGTGGTGGCGACATGAGCTTCACTTCAAGCATCACCTTCGACTTCGAAGTTTTCTCTGCTGCACAAAAACGTTGGTTGGAAGTCAGCTCGGTTTCTAACTTCGAAAGTTATCAGGCTAATCGACTAAAATGCCGCTATCGCAATGCTGATAAAAAGACAGAACTTTGCCATACCTTAAATGGCTCGGCTCTAGCTTTACCACGTATTGTAGCAGCACTTTTGGAAAATAATCAAACGCCCAACGGCATCCGCATACCCAAAGCATTAGTTCCATACTGCGGCTTTGATATTATCAGCTAATTAGATTAACCAAAAAGAATAATAAGCGATGAACAGAATAGTAAGTAAAACAAAATTCTCTGAAAAGGTTTTTAAACTGGAAGTAGAAGCTCCTTTGATTGCGCGCTCACGCAAGGCAGGACATTTCGTGATCATCCGCGTGGGTGAAAAAGGTGAACGTATGCCCCTTACCATTGCAGGTGCTGACGAGAAAAAGGGTACAATAACTTTAGTGATTCAAGAAGTCGGGCTTTCTTCAATCCGTCTCTGTGAATTGAACGAGGGGGATTATATTACCGACGTAGTAGGTCCACTAGGACAAGCTACCCATATAGAGAATTTTGGTACAGTTATATGTGCAGGTGGAGGAGTCGGCATTGCTCCAATGTTGCCAATCATTCAAGCCTTGAAAGCTGCAGGAAACCGTGTCATCTCTGTACTTGCCGGACGTTCAAAAGAACTTATTATTCTAGAAAAAGAAGTCGCAGCAAGCTCGGATGAAGTGATCGTCATGACCGACGATGGATCCTATGGTCAAAAAGGATTGGTTACTGAAGGCGTTGAAAGCGTGATTAAGCGGGAAAATGTAAACAAATGTTTTGCCATCGGCCCTGCAATCATGATGAAATTTGTTTGCTTACTTACAAAGAAATACGAAATATCAACCGACGTTTCGCTCAACACAATTATGGTAGATGGCACAGGTATGTGTGGTGCATGCCGTATTACCGTGGGAGGAAAAACTAAATTCGTTTGCGTAGATGGCCCTGAATTCGATGGACATCAAGTGGACTTCGACGAAATGCTAAAACGTATGGGCGCTTTCAAAAGCCTTGAGAAAGAGGACATGAAGAAGTTAGAGAATGAGCCTCTCCCCTCTACTTGTGCAGCTTTAAAAGAAGATCCTAACAGCCGCAATACTGCATGGCGCGAAGAACTTCGCAAAGGGATGAAAGCAAAAGATCGTTCTGCCATTGAACGTGTGAAAATGCCGGAACTCGATGCTGAATATCGTTCTCATGCACGCAAAGACGAAGTCAACCAAGGACTAAGCATGGAACAAGCTGTCGTTGAAGCACAACGTTGCCTCGATTGCGTAAACCCGGCCTGCATAACGGGATGCCCTGTAGAAATCCGTATTCCCGACTTTATAAAGAATATTGAGCGTGAGGAATTCCTAGAAGCTGCTAAAGTTTTAAAACAGACAAGTGCATTACCGGCAGTATGCGGTCGCGTTTGCCCACAAGAAAAACAATGTGAATCGAAATGTATTCATCTAAAGATGGGAAAACCCGCAGTTGCAATTGGGCATTTAGAGCGTTTTGCTGCTGACTATGAACGTGAAAGTGGACAAATATCAGTCCCCGAAGTTACAGAAAAGAATGGTATTAAAGTTGCTGTAATCGGCTCTGGTCCTTGTGGACTTGCATTTGCCGGTGACATGGCTAAGAAAGGATTCGAAGTGGTAGTTTTTGAGGCTCTTCATGAAATTGGAGGTGTTTTAAAATATGGTATCCCTGAGTTCCGCCTACCCAACAGAATCGTAGACGTAGAAATAGAGATTCTAAGTAAAATGGGAGTGACTTTTGTAAAAGACTGCATCATTGGAAAGACCATCTCTATTAGTGAGCTCGAAACAACCGGATTCAAAGGATTCTTTGTAGCATCCGGTGCCGGTTTACCAAACTTCATGAATATACCGGGTGAAAATGCCATCAACATTCTTTCTTCAAACGAGTATTTAACTCGCGTCAATTTAATGGATGCAGCAAGCGAAGACTCCGATACTCCTGTTTTCTTTGGTAAACGTGTAGCAGTAATAGGTGGAGGTAATACCGCTATGGACTCTGTCCGTACGGCAAAACGTCTTGGAGCAGAGCGTGCAATGATCATCTATCGCCGCTCAGAAGAAGAGATGCCCGCTCGTCTAGAGGAAGTGAAGCATGCCAAAGAGGAAGGAATTGAATTTCTCACTTTGCACAATCCTATTGAATACATTGCAGACGAAGATGGAAAGGTGAAACAAGTAAGATTGCAAAAGATGGAACTTGGAAAAGCTGATGAATCCGGTCGTCGCAGCCCTGTAGCTATCCTTGGTGCCATTGAAACTATTGATATCGACATGGCGATTGTTAGCATTGGCGTTTCTCCGAATCCTATAGTACCTTCGTCTATTAAAGGATTAGAAGTAGGACGAAGAGGAACAATTACAGTAAATGAAGATATGCAATCTTCGATCCCCACGATTTTTGCCGGTGGTGACATCGTGCGTGGAGGAGCTACCGTAATTCTTGCTATGGGTGACGGTCGCAGAGCGGCAGCAGCTATGGCAGAACAACTTACAAAATAAAATTAACATTAAGTTGACTTTAAGTCGACAGCTTATGAAGCATCTAAAGTAATTTCTTAAGGACTTACTTTAGATGCTTTTCATTTACTAAAAAATAAAAACTATTTGCCACTTCTTCTAAATAAAATGAGTACATTTGCAGAAACTTCCGAGGCATTGCTTTAAGATATACGAATAAATAGAATATAGATGAAGAATAAATTTATAACCTCTCTCCTCTTTTTAGGTTTTATCACATTAGCACATATAGCAAAAGCACAAAATATTGCATTAAAAACCAATGCCTTATACTGGATGACCGCTTCGCCTAACCTAGAAGCAGAGTTGCGTTTCTCACCCCATCTCACATTCTGTCTTTCCGGTGCTTTCAATCCCATCTCAACAACTGATTACAAAACCCAATTTGTACAAATTAGTCCGGAACTGCGATATTGGTTTGGTCGACCTATGTCGCGTCACTTTATAGGAATAACAAGTTCATTCAACGAATATCGTTTCAAAAAGAAAGAAAATTTCTATGATGGTAATGCATATACGATTGGATTAACCTATGGATATGACTTCGTTTTAAGCAAACGATGGAACCTAGAGACTAGCGTTGGAGGAGGGTTACTCCATTATAACAGCTGTGAATACGAAGTAGGCGAGAAAAAACCAGAAAATTCGAATCATAAAGAATCTTTAATTGCGCCTATTAAAGCATCTATATCTTTCAGTTATATCCTTTATTAAAAAAAAACATGATCCCTACGCACTATTATAATTATAAGAAGATCGGTATTGCGGTTTCTTTCCTGCTTTTCTTATTACTCAGCCCCAGTCTTTACGCGCAAGAAGATAGTGTCACAGTATGGGGAACTGTATACGAAGAAAGTGCAGAAATTCTTCCAGATGTAACCATATACACACTCGAAAAGCAAGCGGATGGTACTGAAAAGAGCATTTATACAGGACACAAAACCAACTTAGAAGGTTCCTTTAAATTAAATATCGCAAAAGGTAGCACCCTTAAATTTTTAGCTGTAGGATTTACCGAATATACACGTGTCATTAAAGAAAGTGGAGAAATTGATGTTGTTTTAGCCGATGACAAAGCAAAAACAGTACTTAAAGAACTCGTTGTTACTGCAAAAAGAATCCCAAAGATCCGTCCAATCAAATCGCCACTTGTAGTAAAAGGTAATTATATATTCTTTGCTGGAGGAATGGTTATCCCGGAAAAGTTATATCACTCAGAGTATCGATATCTCATTCAACCCTTCATCAGCAATCGCTCTACAGGCGCTACTTCTTACACAAAATCGGCAGTCTTCGATGGAAAAGAATACCATGCCACACAAGAGCGCATGTATCGCTTCGATTTATCGAAAGATCCTCTTTGTAATGTAATTCATGTAAAAGCTTCACCACGGCGAGAAAGTGATACTATTTTTGTTCGCGACTCCTTCTATGTGGAGAACTTTAATCAGTTATATCGTATTGACTGCTACCAAGCAGCTGAAAATTATCACAGAATAGTGAACCTTGACACACTTGAAATCAGCAAAGGCATCGTAAATCCACAACGTTTTCTCGACTATCGATTCTCTGCGAAACTATATCAGAACGAAAACCATTTTCCAATTGAACGACCTACCTTACAAACGAGTGAACCTGAAGAAGTGCACATAACATTTCCAGTAGGTAAAGCAACCATCAACATGAACGATTCGGTTAACGTTTCTGAGCTCTATAAGATAGCTAATCGGTTAGCTGCAATTCAGTCAAACCCAGCGGCATCACTACTCGATTTTGCCATTCATAGTACTGCTTCACCCGATGGAAGCTATCAAGGCAATGTTACACTTGCTCAGAAACGTCTTATCAGTGCAATTGCTAAAATAAACGAACTGAGTAAAGGAGCCTTAAATGGAATAAAGCCGAAACATTCTACAAAAGTCATGACATGGAAAGATGTCGTTGCTCTTCTACAAAAAGATAGTTTAAAAGCCGAAGCTAACGAACTGGAGCAGGCCTTGCTAAAATACAAGAATCCAATGACGGCAGTGAATCGCATTGCATCCAGCAAATTAATTTTCGAAAAATACCTGCCCCAACTTCGTCGTGTCGAATATCAGTATTCATACAAATCATTTAGAGAACTTAGTTTGCAAGAAATCAAAGAAAATTACAAAAACCATAAAGAATGGTTGGATATCCCTCATTATTTCCGACTCTATCGACAAGAGAAAAACGATTCTATTGCCATTGAGATTGCTAGTGAAGCTCACAAACGTTTCCCTAATCAGGTAGTAATTGCATGCGATTTATCAGCTCTCTGTTCCAAAGCAGGAAAACCAAATCCTCGCATACTAGCTCCTTTTGTAGGCCCAAAAGCAGCTACAGAAGTAAATGTAAACCAAGCGATAGCACTATTAATGGCTCAAAAATACAGTGCAGCTGATAGTATTGCTGAATACGTTGGTGATAATGAAATGGAATTAAAATCCATCATCGGATTAATGAACGGATATACTACTCCTGAGATGCAAGAAATTATTGCTAAAAGCAGTGATCATAACCATGTGGTACTCCTACTAACACTTGAGCAGAATGAAGAAGCTCTGAAAGTGGCAGAAAAGATGAAAATTGAAAAAGCAGAAGATGCATACCTGCGTGCCGTCTGCTATAACCGAATGAAAGCAGAGGCCAACGCACTTATCAACCTGAAGCGAGCTATCAGTATGAAACCAGCGTTACTGGAAATGGCTAAAATCGATGCAGATTTATTAGACCTCATTCCAAAAATTGAAATCAAAAAATGAGAGCAGTAATTATGAAATTAGTCTATAAGACCGCTATTACCTTTTTTTGTATAAGCGCATGGGGATTTCCACTTCTCTGTAATGCACAAGATACACTGGGTATAAACGTAATAGAACGCTATACTTTACAGCGAGTTCCTTCTTTGGAACGCTTCAAAGACAAGGACTATAGCAAGCGCTTCTTTGTACAATTGCAAACCGGAAGCTCTTTATCTTTAACTGGAAAAGATCAAGAAAACACACTCAAAAATAGGTCTTTCAATTTAGGAGCTTCGGCTGGCTATTGGTACACTCCTATTCACGGATTACGTTACGGAATGGGCATGCACTTCTATCGGGAAAAAAAAGCTGGGAATTCATTTAATTGGCAAACCGACTATCTACTGAATCTGTCTGCGTTAGCTAAAGGATATGACCCACAACGCTTCTTCGAGCTAGTAGCTACCGTAGGGCCAGAAGCGATACTCTTTGATCGCCCAGGAAAACGAGAAATGAGCTTTGGGCTGCGCGGAGGAATGCAAGCACGCTTCCGAGCCAATGAATATAGCGTTTTTTTTATAGAACCTTCACTTGGTATTTATTCTGATCACTACAACTTATCAACTTCTTGGCGAAAATATGATTGGGGGAGTTCTGTTACTGCAGGGCTAGAATTTCATCCTGCCCCTGCTCAACTCAGACATCATGATTCTTTCTCTTCAGAGAAATTCAACAACGGATTATTCGTGATGGGAGCTGTGGGAGGAGGTTTCCGATTCAAATACAATGAGAGTAAATTACTAAGCGAAATCAAAAGTAACAACGCTGGAGGAGTGGCTCTAATTGGACTTGGAAAATGGTTCAATCCTTATTCTGGGATACGAGTTAGTAGTCGCCTTCAAGTTTTCAGGAATCGTGGGGAAGTAGTAAAAAAGCGCTATGAAGGTATCGGCCTACAAGGTGACTATCTATTGAACTTGAGCAATGCTTTTGGAGGATACAGAAAAGATCGATGCTTCCAATGGTATCTTCCCGCAGGACTAAATTACGATTATACCAATCAGCAGAAGGCTCCTAAAAATCAATTGGGATTAGGAGCGGGAATACAAGCTGCTTTCAAAATGTTCCCTCACATGGAATATTTTATAGAACCTCGCTTTAACTTCTACCCCATAGGGCAAGCTTATGGATATACAGGACTCAAATCGGATGTCAACTTTATGATCACTACCGGCGTAAATTTCATAGGCAATGGTCAGTCACATCTATCTAATACAGCAACTCAGAAAACGATGCCAAAATGGAAAACGGCTGATCATCTTTTTGCAGGCATTTATGGCGACTGGAGCGTACCCGTCTTAGGTACTCATTTTTATCAAGGACATAAGAACTTTAAAGGAGGCATTCAAATAGGCACTTGGTTCTCTCCTTATTTAGGAACACGGCTATACGCCGAAATGGGATACAGCTACCGAAGCCTACAAAAAGCCAGCATCAAATCGGGTTCCTTCGGTGGCGATATTCTATGGAATATCACTCAAAGCATTCTAGGTTATCAGCCGGATCGTCACTTTGAAATGATTGCAGGAGCGGGATTAAACCTTCTGACTTTCAATTCTAAACTAAGCCCAAGTTACCTTGGTAAATCATTCTCCATACAAGCTTTGTGGCACTTAAACTCTACCACAAGCTTATTTATAGAGCCTAAACTACGAATATATTCCGACAAAATGTCACAAGGTAGAATTGAGTTGTTAGAAGGCGATGGAGTAAGCTCAATATCAACCGGACTCAATATTCATTTCAAACCTTCTACCGTACTCGAAAGCATCCGCAAACGATTCGGAAACGAATTATTCGAGGATCGTATCCTTTATGTGTCAGGAGGTTTACAAGGCATTGTACAAGATTTAAAAGGAGCCGGACCTGTCGGTGAAATCATGCTGGGACGATGGAGAAATCCAGCCTTTGGATGGCGTGCCGGTTTCATTTTCGAAAATCGCAAAGAAAGAGGAAAAAACAAGAACTTCAACGGAGTTGGAGCAGATTGGCTATTTAACTTATCCACTTTCGCTGCAGGCTATGACCCGGATCGCAAGTTTAACCTCATCGGAGTAGCTGGTATACAAGTCGGAATCGATCCTTTCTCTGAAAAGACACGTGCTATAGGAGGTTTACGTGGCGGCATACAAGCAACTGCTTCTTTATCGCATAACATCTCTGTTTATCTGCAACCACAGGTCACTTTACGATCAGAGCGGAAAACGAATGAAAATATCAGAACACTTCTTCCCGGAATTCAACTAGGTATTAGCTATAAAGGAGATTACTCGAAAGCTAAAATGGCGCCAAAAGAGAATGGAAAACGTTTTATCTCGACAAGCTACGGACTTGGAATATATAGTGGAACTATAAAAGCAAAAGATGTGAACGACAAATTCCATAACGTTACTCGTATTGCAATCGGTCAGTGGTTTACTCCATTATCAGGCGTTCGTCTCAGCTACACCTATAAAGATCCAGATAGCGGACGTACCAAACGTACAATCAGTAATCATGCCATAGGGCTCGACTATCTACTTGATATTTCGTCCTTACTACTAGGTACAGATGAAACGCGTAAAGTAGACATGGTAGCTACATTGGGAGGAACTTTAAACTTTGATTCGCAGCCTAAAAATGAAAGTACTACACAATTAGGGGCACGCGGTGGATTACAAATACGCTATCATGCCTCAGATAAAGTGATCTTATTTGTAGAACCATCAATTAATATTTATGGAAATCACTACGAACCGGGCACGCACAAAGTTGCAGAGACTGGAGAATTAGAAGCCGGTATTAGTTATAATTTCTAAAGCAAAAAGCAAAAAAGGGAGAAAGACTTTGTTTTCTCCCTTTTTTTGTGTATTTTTGAGCACAATTTATGCAAGACGCTACAGTTATGAAAAAGTTGCTTCCCCTATTCTTCCTTTTGTGCACCACTATATCGCAAGGACAAAATCTTGAGCAAGCTAAAAAATTGTTCGAAGGGGGTGATAAGATACAAGCAGAGAAAGCGCTTAAAAAATTAGCCGCTAAACGCGACATTGAAGCGAACTTTCTATTGGGCAAGTTGTTCCTTTCGGAATATCGATTTGAAGAAGCCAAACAATCCCTGACCACTTACCAAACGTTAGCCACAAAATCTAAAAGAGCTTTGGAAACGGATACGGAAGCGCTTTTGAAACAAGTTACAAGTGGAAGTGAGATGTATCTCGGTGTCGCTGATATCGCATTTATCGACTCCTTTTCTGTCGATAAAAAGTCTTTTCTAGAAGCCTACAAAATAAGTGAAAACACAGGTTCCCTTTTTATGCAAGACAGCATTGGTACGGGTTTCGAAAACGAATTAGGAAACATGCAGATTTATAGCGAAAAGGAACAACTCTATTCCCGTCAAAAACAATTGGGTGAATGGAGTGATCCTATATTGCTTTCTAATATAATAAACACAAAAGAAGGTTGCAACTATCCTTTCTTGCGCTCCGATGGCATTACCTTCTACTTTGCTTCAAAAGGTCATAATTCGTTAGGAGGATACGATCTTTTCGTAACTCGCTACGATAGCGACAAAGGTTCTTTTTTACAGCCCAAGAATTTAGGGATGCCTTTCAATTCGCCAAGCAACGATTATATGATGGTAATCGATGAGGTCAACAACCTAGGTTGGTTCGCTTCCGACCGTAATCAACCCGAAGGCAGAGTCTGTATCTATGTGTTTATTCCTGAAGAGAGCCAAACGGCTTACGATCAAGAGAATATGGAAAATGCACAGCTCATCCGTTTAGCGCGTATTGCCACACTCAAAGAGAGCTGGAAAGGCCACGAAAAAGAAGTGCAAGAAGCTAAAGTTCGTCTTCAGAAAGTGATTGAGAGCTCTGCACAAAATGGAACACCTAAAAAACAAATAAAAGATTTCGAGTTGGTAATTAATGACCAATACACCTATACCTCCCTTAAGGATTTTCATTCCACCACTGCCCAACAACAAGCAACCCAGTGGAAAGAAAAACAAAAACAAGACAAAACACTCACACAAAATCTTTGCGAAGCACGTACTAAATACGCTACAGCTAATGCAACCGAAAAGCAGAAAATGAAACTCAGCATACTCGATTTGGAAAAACGCGAGCATTCGCTTTTCGAAGAAATAACGCAGCTAGAACTCAGCATTCGTCGTGAAGAATTGAAGAGTCTTAAATAAATAGAACTTATCCCTTAAAACAAACTTATGGAATACCTCATTATCATCGGAGTAATTCTCCTCGGCATCCTATTCTTCCTGCTCGAAATTTTCGTTATCCCCGGTACCAGCATTGCCGGAGTTGGAGCTGTAGCCTGCTTGTGCTATTCGGTGTTCTACGCCTATGCCACTCAAGGAGTACTAGAAGGTTCCATCACGCTAGGTATTGTAATAATCCTGGTAGTAGGAGCTTTCGTATGGTTGATGCGTTCACGTACACTAAAACACATGGCGCTAAAAAAAGAAATTGATTCGACAGTCGACAACAAAGCTGAACGTAGTGTTTCCATTGGAGACACCGGAATTACCAATACTCGTCTGGCTCTCATCGGACGAGCACAGATTGGCGGACAAGAAGTGGAAGTAAAGTCGGTAGACGGCTTTCTCGACGAACATACTCCGATTAAAGTTGTACGCATTGACCAAGGAATACTCTTGGTAGCACGCGACAAATAAAAGATATACAATAACAAAGAATTATTCATCCTAAAAACAAAAAACTATGGATCCAATCATGTTAATCATTGGAGTAGTAGCGCTCCTTATTTTCTTGGGGCTCTTCTTCCACTATGTGCCTTTCTTTCTTTGGCTATCGGCCAAAGTTTCGGGCGTCGACATCTCGCTAGTCCAACTCTTTTTAATGCGCATCCGTAATGTGCCCCCGTACATCATTGCACCTGCCATGATCGAAGCACACAAAGCGGGACTTAACAACATTACTCGCGACGAACTCGAGGCACACTTTTTAGCAGGTGGGCATGTAGAAAAAGTAGTTCACGCACTTGTTTCAGCCTCCAAAGCAAACATAGAGTTGACTTTCCAAATGGCTACTGCCATCGACCTTGCCGGCCGTGATGTATTTCAAGCAGTGCAAATGTCGGTGAATCCTAAAGTTATCGACACTCCTGCAGTATATGCCGTAGCTAAAAATGGTATCCAATTGATTACTAAAGCCCGCGTAACAGTACGTGCCAACATCAAACGCCTCGTTGGTGGAGCCGGTGAAGAAACCGTAATTGCTCGTGTAGGTGAAGGTATTGTAGCCGCTATTGGTGCAGCCGACAGCCATGCAATGGTACTCGAGAATCCGGATAGCATCTCAAAAGTAGTTCTTAAAAAAGGACTAGATTCTGGAACAGCTTTCGAAATCTTGTCCATTGATATTGCTGATATCGATATTGGTAAGAACATTGGTGCAGAATTGCAAATCGACCAAGCAAATGCTGATAAAAATATCGCACAAGCCAAAGCGGAAGAACGTCGTGCCATGGCTGTAGCCAGTGAGCAAGAGATGAAAGCTAAAGCACAAGAGGCTCGTGCCAAAGTAATTGAGGCAGAAGCAGAAATCCCAAAAGCAATGGCAGAAGCTTTCCGTAGCGGAAACTTGGGCATCATGGACTATTATCGCATGAAAAATATAGATGCAGACACTTCCATGCGCAGTAATATTGCTAAACCAGGTAACTCAACGCCAGGTAAATAAAAATCGACTTAATAGTATTTCTCACCTTTTTAGGCTTATTCTGATGAAAAAATACTTCGCTCCTTCGGAGCTTATTATCAACGACGACGGTTCAGTGTTTCACTTGCATGTGAAACCTGAACAGTTGGCTGACAAAGTAATCTTAGTGGGTGACCCCGGACGCGTAGAGACCGTTGCTTCACACTTCGAAAGTCGCGAGATGGAAGTGGAAAGTCGCGAGTTTCACACTATCACCGGTCGCTATCAAGGTAAACGCCTCACAGTACTCTCTACCGGCATTGGTTGCGATAATATCGACATCGTACTCAATGAGCTAGATGCTTTGGCCAATATCGATTTCGAAACCCGCACGGAAAAGACAGAACACCGCTCACTGGAGCTGGTTCGCATTGGAACTTGCGGAGGATTGCAGCCACATACCCCAATCGGAACATTCATCGCAAGTCAGAAAAGTATCGGTTTTGATGGCTTGCTGAACTTCTATGCGGGGCGTAATGAGACGTGCGACTTGGACTTCGAGAAGGCTTTTAAAACGCATGTCGACTGGAGCACTTTGCTTTGTGCCCCCTACGTCATTGATGCCGATGCTACCCTGCTCTCTCGCATCAACGAGGGAGATATGGTTAACGGAGTAACCATATCCTGTGGCGGCTTCTTTGGACCGCAAGGACGTGAGCTGCGTGTGCCATTGGCCGACCCGAAGTTGAACGAGAAAATCGAAAGTTTCAGGTACAAAGAGTATTGCATCACCAATTTCGAAATGGAAAGTTCAGCATTAGCAGGTCTCTCCAAGCTGATGGGGCACAGAGCGATGACTGTCTGCATGGTCATCGCAAACCGCCTGGCAGGAGAAGCAAATGCCGGGTACAAAGGAACAATTGATGAACTCATACAAAAGGTACTGAACCGCATTTAAAAACAATGCGAACTTCTCCTAAAAAGAGGTGTTCCTCTTGAGAAAGAGACAAGCATGTTTTTCAAATTAGGAGTAGGACAAATACAAAAAAGGAGTAGGGCTAAATTTAAAAAGCCCTACTCCTTTTTATCTTTTTATAAAGAAGTTTTCGTAATTCGTTCCGCTTGTTATCAACTCTATTCCGAAGAGAAAAAACATAAACGTTATGGCTCAGAAGAGAAAAAAGGGATATAAATCGCACACTTTAAGAGATAATTCAGTACCTTTGCAACTGAATAAAATGTGGAGAATGAATTTAGATGATAATGCAAACAAATAAGGAACTGGAACTAGCATGGCGCTATATTGAAGAAACAGGCTGCCACATATTTCTTACCGGAAAGGCAGGCACCGGTAAAACTACTTTTCTCAAACAACTGCGCCAGCGATCATCGAAACGCATGATTGTAGTCGCTCCTACCGGAGTAGCAGCCATCAATGCCGGAGGGGTTACTATTCATTCATTTTTTCAACTCCCCTTCGGTCCTTACATTCCGGGGACTACGATACAGGAAAGCGGAAACCGCTTGACTCGCAAATTTAGCAAAGAAAAGATCAATATCATCCGCAGCATCGACTTATTAGTAATCGACGAAATTAGTATGGTAAGAGCCGATCTTCTTGATCATATCAACGAAGTTCTGTGTCGGTATGGTGATCATCACAAGCCTTTTGGCGGCGTGCAACTGCTAATGATTGGAGACCTGCAACAGTTAGCTCCAGTGGTAAAGGAAGAAGAGCGGCAACTACTTGAGCCGCACTACTCCACAAACTATTTTTTCGGCAGCCACGTATTGAATCAAGCGGGATACCTCACCATCGAACTGAAGACAGTCTACCGCCAATCAGATTCCTCCTTCGTCTCGCTACTAAACCAAATTCGAAGTGGGACAGCTACCGATGAAACACTCATGCAACTAAACAAGCGCTACCTTCCTCATTTCAACCCAAAAGAAGAAGAAGGTTACATCACACTAACCACACATAACTGGCAGGCACAACGCATTAATCAACAACATCTCGACGAGATGAGTGCCCCTGCCTACTCTTTCCAGAGCAGAGTAGAAGGCGAATTTCCTGAGAATCTGTATCCCACAGAACAAAAATTGGTACTAAAATGTGGGGCACAAATTATGTTCATCAAGAACGATACCGAAACACCACGGCGTTACTACAACGGAAAAATAGGAAAAGTAGTCCGATTGACGGCCAACCGTATTGAACTACTATGCAGCGATTGGGATTCACCACTCGTGTTAGAACAAGCAAAATGGGAACATACACAATACTCACTTAATCCCCAAACGAAAGATATCGAAGAAAAAGTATGCGGTACATTCCTACATTACCCTATTAAAACAGCATGGGCTATTACCATTCACAAGAGCCAGGGACTCACGTTTGAGCATCTTATCATCAACGCCGCCTCTTCGTTTGCACACGGACAAGTTTACGTGGCACTTAGTCGCTGCCGCACATTAGAGGGCATGGTATTAAGTGAACCAATTAGCCGAAATGCGCTGATCGACGATTCTACCATCAGTGAGTTTAGCGAAAAGATTGAGGCAATGGAGCATACTCCGGAAGAACTCACAAAGTATTCCAACGAATACATCTACTCATTGCTCACCGATCTATTCGATTTCAATTCATTTGGAGAGGCACTACAGCAAATGGAACGCTTGGTAGATGAATATTTCTATAATACCTACCCCGCGCTATTGAAAAACTTAAAAGCTTTTGTAAAAGTATTCAAAGAAGAAGTGTTTGCCGTTTCAGTAAGCTTTCGCGGACAATACAGTGCATTGTTTCATGCCATTTATAATGAAGGAAAAACTGATCAGGAAAGCACCTTACAAGAGCGTATTCGGGCAGCAGCGACCTACTTCCATCAAAAGATAAAGCCTTTTGTGCCCCTTCAGAACACCCTCTCGTTGCTAGATAAAGACAACAAAACCATTGCAAAAAGGTTGGCTAATATACAATTAGAACTTTTTAGTCAATTCATCCTAAAGGAAACACTTCTCAGATATGCACAAAAAGAAGGTTTTTCATTAGATAGTTTTCTAAAAGTACGTGCAGAAGCTCTTGTGTTGAAAGATGAGAAGAAGAAACCACGAGAACGACCTCAACGTTCTTTAAAGAATATTTTCGACGAGTCAATAGAGCCTGAAAATATTTTGAAGGATACAAATTCTAAAAAGGCAGAAATTGCTATCGGAATAGATTTTGACAAACCATTGACGTTCGACGATATATCGCATCTCAGTGTTTACGAAAAACTAAAAAAATGGCGTAATGCAACAGCCAAACAACGTGGCTTACCTGTTTATACCATTATACAAACCAAAGCAATGATTGGCATTGCAAACAAACTCCCTCTTACACTTGAAGATCTAAAAGGAATACCTTACTTCGGGGAAAAGGGACTTGAAAATTACGGAAAAGAGATTCTACAGATTGTAAAGAAAGAACTGTAGCTGGTTCGAGAATCGAGCGGCAGCGGCTCAACGCTCACAGTAACTCAACGCTCACAGTAAAGAGTGACGGACGCAGAAGATAAATCGACCGGCATCGGCGGATTTAACTTGCAGACTGCAATCTTCACTTCGCTTACCACCGAAAACTTTTCAAAGATTTGTTGAGCAATACGATAAGCCACATGTTCAAGAAGTTGCGAAGGAACTTGCATCTCGGCAGCAGTTAACGCATGCACTTCTGCATAGTTTACTGTATCAGTAAGATCATCACTTTGTGCAGAGGGGAGCAGATTTAAACGTAAACGAAGAGTTACCTCAAAGAGCTGACCGACTTCACGCTCATGAGCAAGCACGCCATGATACGCATAAAAGCGCATTGAGTTAAGCGCTATATAGCTTTTTTTTAATCGCATCCTTGGGGTAGAAAGTTATTCTATTTCCTCAAAATCAACATATTCTCCGTCGTTCTTATCGAAGATACGTTTGGATTTAGTACCATCTCCGGTCTGACTAGCAGATTGCCCAGAGCCCTCTCCATTAAGAGGATCACCAGCATTGGCATTCGTAGAGCGTGTAGAGCCAAAGCCTCCTTGAGGATTTCCACGGCGGCCAAAACGAGAGAATAGGAAACTCATAATTGCTCCAGGAAGAACTACAAATAGAAGAACTCCTATAAATAGAACAAAAAGTATTAAGAAAAAAAGTATCTGCAGCATCTAAATCAATATTATTTCAAACGAAGAATTGCAAAAAACATGCCATAGCCTGTTCTTACTGTACTTTTTTACGCTGTGTCAGAGCAGAAAGTAAAATATACCAAAGAATGATAAAGGCTAGAGAGCCTGTACCAAAGAATATTATCAGAGGAATGCAAACGAGGAGAAAGCTGTAACTCACTTTGTTAGCTTTCCAAGACAAACTCTTAAATTTCAAAGAGAACATCGGTAATTCGAAAACCAACAGATAAGAGAAAAGCAATATTCCTAGAAACAAAGGTACAAGAAGCCAATCATGCGAAAAGAATTCTTCCCGATAAGCTACGATAAGAGAACCCCAGAATAATGCATTTGCAGGGACGGGCAATCCGATAAAAGAGGTCGTTTGGCGAGTATCAACATTAAACTTAGCCAATCGAAGACCTGAGAAAATCGCAATCAAGAATCCCATATAAGGAATTACATCTGCAATCGGATCGAAAACCGCAGGTAAAGTAATCTCGCCCAATAACGAAAAGAGCATTGCGGAAGGTGCCACGCCAAAGCTCACTTGGTCGGCTAGAGAATCAAGGTCTGCTCCAATAGGTGAAAAAGCCTTGAAAAGGCGAGCAGCCATTCCATCGAAGAAATCGAATAGTGCACCTAAAATAATAAACGCAAAGGCTGCTGTGTAGTCGGCTTGAAGTGCCATTACAGTTGCCACGCAACCCGAAAACAGATTGCAGCAAGTTAAAAAATTAGGAAGATGTTTCATTCTCTTATTTTTACTTTAGTTTAGCAATGACCGTTTGATTACCGGTTGTACTTTGGCCCATCTCAACGCAAACCTCCGTACCTAAAGGAAGATACACGTCTACGCGAGAGCCAAATTTAATAAATCCCATATGCTCATCAATGTAACAGTCTTCACCAACTTCTGCATAAGTCATGATACGCCGTGCCATTGCACCGGCAACTTGTCGAGCCATGACTTCCACTCCTTCCGAAGTTTCAATCACTACAGTAGAACGTTCATTCTCAGTACTTGCTTTAGGCAACCAAGCACTCATATAATGACCGTCCTCATGACTAACCTTTTTAATCACACCATCTACCGGATACCAGTTTGCATGTACATTAAAAAGGTTCATAAAGATAGAAACCATTAGCCGACGATCATGAAAATATTCATTTTCATCCACCTCTTCTATCACTACTATCTTACCATCTGCAGGGGCTACTACAATTTTCTTCGTATCCTCTCCAAAGAAGCGAATCGGGCAACGAAAAAAATTTACCATTACCAAAAAGATCACCAAACTTGCAGAAGCTATTAAGGAGAAGAAAAGTCGAGTTCCATCAACCACAAAGATTCCTGCATTTAATAATAAGAAAAAGAAGAATACAGAGGTTAAGGTCTTTGTCCCTTCACGATGAAGTCTTGTTTTCTTTAATTTTTCTAAACGGCTCATAAATATATGTTGGGTTCCTTTTTTTTGATTATATCGAGCAAAAATACTACATTTTTCCTGAACTCACAAGGAAAAACTTAAAAAAATGCCCTAGGGCTAAACTTTTTCTTAATTTATATAGCAGATTAAGGAAAAAGCGCTACCTTTGAAAACTATATATAACGCCCCAAAACACATGCGCAATTTTGTACATTTACACGTTCATTCTCAATACTCCCTTCTCGACGGACAAGCTGCTATCTCTAAGGTAGTAGATAAAGCGATTGCCGATGGAATGCCCGGAGTAGCTATCACCGACCATGGCAATATGTTCGGGGTCAAAGAGTTATGGAATTATATACAAAAGAAAAACTCAAAGTTAGAAAAGGGAAAGACTCCCTTTAAGGCAATTATAGGTTGCGAGATGTATGTAGCTAATCGGCTCAATACACAAAAAGAAAAAGGTTCGGACAACGGCGGATATCACCTTATTGTACTGGCCAAAAATCTGCA
>Ga0302170_10000037_pt1 | contig 43955 bp, 39 predicted proteins | sample I_Fen_N2_1_FD_193492 | JGI IMG/M metagenome (GOLD analysis project Ga0302170, IMG submission 193492) | Peat permafrost microbial communities from Stordalen Mire near Abisko, Sweden - I_Fen_N2_1 | ecosystem: Environmental > Terrestrial > Soil > Wetlands > Permafrost | place: Sweden: Abisko...
TTGCAGCTAATCCAGCAGGCTTCTGATCGGCAGTAGTGTATATTTTGTAACTCTTATCAGACAAATTAATTTCAGCAATACGTCCTTGTGAGTCCACGCAGTATAAAAGATTATCATCCTCAGCGAATGTCATTGAGCACACTTTATCACCCGGATAGTCGGATGACGAAATTGTAATACCTGTAGTATTAAACGTCCAACTATTTTCTTTTTTAAATGTGTAGATAGTGCGGTTTCCACTCCAAAAAGTCGTGGCGTAAAATTTATCCCGAGAAGTAGGTACTGCAGGGTGACATAAAGCTGCAGGAGTAGAAAGTTTAGTGATGGTACCATCATCGATAGAAAGAAGAAACAATTGATTACCCCATCCTGATTCTATCAGGAATACGTTATCAGCCTTTACACCTGCAACCGTTTGGACATAGTGACATTCACCAAGAGTTACAGCGTCAATAGCAGTACCTGCATAACTGGCGTCAGACATCCATGTCATAGTTCCAAGCTTCCCGCAAATTGTTTTCACAGATTGACTTTGATGATACCTGAATAGAAAATTAGCAGGAGCAATACTGTCTTTACCTATTACTAAAGATACTTGGTTATAACCGTTTGGTTCTTTAGGAACAAGTCCTGTAATGCACTTTCCGTTGGTAGCAGTAAGAACTGCCATTTTTTTCCCAAAATAGACTTTCATGTCGGAAATTGTGCCGGGAAAATTTCCATTTAAAATAAAAGTTTGATCGATTACGCCATAAGTAGGATCAATCGAACTCACCGATGTAGGCTGAGTTGAATCATACAAATTTGCCACCTTAGGTATTTTTTCTATTGCCTCATATCCACTACTACAAGCGACAAGGAACAGGAAAAACAAATTCATTAAAAAAAAGTGTTTTTTCATCATAAATTAAATTCAAAATAAAGTTAATAAAAAGTGTTTATTGATACACATTACATAAATCTACATTCATTGTAATGTGTATTTTTTCTTATTTCAAAGTCATCTGTTGATAAACTTTAAAGTTCAATCTCTTTTGTTCTTTAAATATTGCGGCTAACAAGAGATACAACAATCATTAATTAATACAACAATTAGTTATTTCTCGGAGGCAAAGGTAAAAGGATGCCTGATGATAAAATCGATATTTTGAACATAAAATTCGATATTTCAGATAAATATCACAAACTTTTCTAAGAGAGTAACGCAGACAGGCACTAATTGTATATCTGAATAGCAGAGTATTAAATCAAAATAAAGAGAAAAAAAAGAAGTAATTTACATTCACTCAGAAACTATGAGAGAAAAAAAGAGTCACAGACTCTTCAGATTTTTTTTTAAAGGAAACTAATCGAATGGAAAAAAAATAAAATTGGAACGTATGCAGTTTTACTTAGCAAATAATCATATCGTGGTTGACATGAATCTTTCTGATATAAATGCAACTTGTGATAGATAAGCAAACAATACAGATGCGGACATTACTCTCAAACGAACTTTCCAAAAAAGGTGTGTTCAAGAGTTTCTACTGATGCAAACAGGGCAAAGGAGTAACAAAAGCAGGCTACAAACAAGAATTCGTGCCCACACAGAATGTAAGCAAGGCCAAAAGATTCTGCTGGTCGGGCAAAAGTTGTCGGAAGTTGCCCGTTCTTCCATAAAACACCGCGGTGGAAAAAGAAAAATACGGCAACTCTTCTCTGGAATTACCCACACATTTTGAGAAAAAGCATTCTCAGTAATTATATACCGCGGTGAAAAAAGTAGAAAACAGCAATTCATTCTAAGAAATGCCTCCATATTTATAATACACCGCGGTGTAAAAAGTAGAAACGGCAATTCTTCCTAAGAAATGCCTCCGTATTTGAAATACACCGCGGTGTAATAATAAAACACCGCGGTGTAAAATAAAGAAAAAGGCATTTGTTCATAAGAAATGCCTCCACATTTATAATACACCGCGGTGTAACAATAAAACACCGCGGTGTAAAATAAAGAAAAAGGCATTTGTTCATAAGAAATGCCTCCGTATTTATAATACACCGCGGTGTAAAAATTAAATAGGGAGTAATTATGTAGAGTATAAACCATTTATTTACACTGAACTGTACACGGTTTTTTAGACTGTCTCCACAAACTGAAAAGAAAAGAATAATCAAAATCTTTTTCTGACAATCCTTGCTATGGTAAATAGCTTTTGATATCTATTGTTTGGCACTGATTTATATAAATCTAGTAGCAAATAAAATATTGAAGGTATTTGAAGTTATTCCTATTTATATTTTGTCTTAGGTGGTCGCACAATAATTCAATCAGAATTGATTTCGGAAGGCGACTTTCCAAAGTGTTTTTTAAAAGCTTTTCCAAAATAATCAAGACTTGAAAAACCGCACAATTCACTAATTTCGGTAACACTATGTGAATGCTCTTTCAACAATTCCAAGGCATAATTTAACTTTATCATGTTCGCAAACTCATTTGGAGATTTATCCGTAAGAAACTTTATTTTTTTGTAGAGAAGCGACGGACTGACATTCATAGCAGATGCGAATTTTTCTTTGCTAAATTCAGAATTTGTTATATTAGCCCACACTACTTCTGTTGCTTTTTTTATAAATTTATCATTCAGTTCATTAGTATAAAGAACTTCATCACTTCCTTCACTAATTAGTTTGAGAGCCTTATCTCTCACAATCTTTCGGTTTTGAATTATAGATCTTATATACTGAGTAACCAATGTCATGTCGAATGGTTTGGTCAGATAACTGTCTGCCCCCAAACCTAATCCATGTAATTGTTCTGCCTTGCCAACAAGAGCAGTAAGTAATACCACTGGTATATGAGAGGTTTCGTAGGTTGATTTGATTAAACGACAAAGTTCAAAACCATCCATATTGGGCATCATCACGTCTGAAACCACAATATCAGGCATTTGTTTTTTGATCATTTCCCATGCAATTTGACCGTCTTTCGCCACGGAAACATTAAATTCCTCGCAAAGTGCGTAGGACATAAAGTTTTGCAAATCATTATTATCTTCTACAATCAACAAACGTAATTTTTTCTTGGAACTCTCATTAGGAAGTTCTGTGTTGCATGATGTTGGAAGAGCCATTATCTCGTTTTGTTGCTGAACATCAGATTCGAATATTTCTTTAAAAGGAATGTTAATCTTAAAAGAAGAACCTTCATTTTCGCGGCTCGTACAATGAATAGTCCCTCCATGAAGCGATACATAATTTTTTGCCAGAAGAAGGCCAATACCCGACCCTACAATATTGGAATTTATAGCATTTTCGCCTCGGTAAAATTCCTGGAAAAGTTTACGTTGAACTTTGGAACTAATGCCGATACCGTAGTCTTTTACTTCCAACATCCAACTCGCCTCGTTCCCGTCAAACAAGATTTGCACCTGACGGTCAGGATGTGAGTACTTAATGGCATTAGATATCAAATTGTCTATCACATGTTCCATTTTCGACTGATCGACTGCAGTCCGATATATCTCAGTAGCAGTAAATATCAATTCGATATTTTTATTTTTGGCATACACCTCAAACATCAGTCGACGATATTGAATCAGGGCAACTATATCAATCATTTTTAGAGATAATTGACCCTTGCCAATATCCACCTTCTGAAAATCCAGCAACTGGGTAACGATGGTGGATAGACGTCTTGCTTGTTCCGTAGCCAAGTCAAGGTAGTGCTTTTCTTTTACAGGGAATTTTATTCTATTCAATTCTTCAAGCGGTGACTTGATAAGTGTAATGGTGGTACGAATTTCATGCGCCACATTGGTAAAGAAACGCATTTTGTCTTCTGCATGACGTTGTTTCAAACGATTGATATAAAAACGCATGAAGAAATAAAAAAGTCCCGACACAATGGCTGATAATAAAAGTCGAAACCACCACGTTCCCCAAAAAGGAGGAGTAACCCGAATAATAAAACTCCGCTCGGCAACCAGCTGTGATAAAGAATTATCATACATTTTTATTTTTAGCACAAACTCACCAACAGGGATATTGGAATAATTCAATGTTCTGTAATCCGTTGGAGAACTTGGTGCTATATCAACCCCTTCCATTATCCACGAAAATTTGGACTTAGTTGAGACTTCTGCTAACGGTAACAATTGCATTATCAGATTATTTTGATTATACGCCAACGTAATTTTCTGTAGCTTGTCCAAAGGAGTTTTTAATTTAAAAATATGATTGTCGCGAATAGAGGAACCGGAAACAAGAATGTCTTGAATAAATATCTTTCCATGCAAGGGTTTTGCTTTCAATAAATCAGGGTTAATGATAACAAGTCCGCGATTTGTACCCCATACGAGATCTCCATTACTCAACTTGCAATGCGCACCTCTGTTGAATGAAACATTAGACAAAATATTTAGAGCTGAAATATTAGCTGTTGTCAAGGTTTTAGGATTGAACCGGCTTAGCCCATTTTCTGTTCCCACCCACAAATAATCTTCTGCTTCCATAATACTACTCACAAAGTTTGAAAGCAATCCCGATTGAATCGGTATCTTTTCGTATATCTTTTTTTTCAGATCAAACCTCATCAAACCATCACCGCTTGAACAAAGCCAAGCATAGCCTTTATACAATATCATATCCTGACAAGGACTACTCGCAGTAAACATTTCAGTTCGTCCCGTATGTTTGTCCAAAACAATTAAGCCTGAAGCGCAACCAAACAGCATTTTTCCCGGCGAAAATTCAGTAGTAGTATAAATATTTGAGAGAGAATAAGCCCTAAATTTCTTTTCCTTAGACAAGTAGCAAGTTACATCGCCCCTGCCACCTCCTATCCATATATCGCCTTGACTATCTTTATAAATATCAAATACAAAATCTGTTATCGCATTCGTATTGCTGGCTGTATAATGCGCTATCTCTTTCCCTGATTGCCGATCAATAACATAGATACCTGATGAATATGTACCACACCAAATTCGGCCCTCATTATCTTCACACAGAGAAAGAAAGACCTGTGCCTGATTGGATTTGTTTTTATAATACGTCCGCCATTTATCAGTATGCACATCCCAATAGCTGACACCGTTATTGGTGGCAAGCCAGAGATTATTCTTACTGTCTTTGATGATTTTATTTACACAATTGTTATATAGAGAGTTATCATTATTAACCTGATGCATTTTATAAATTATAGGCAATGGAGTTTGCTCAAAAAAAGATATACCACCAGAAAAAGTACTAACCCAAACCCGTCCGTTCTGCTTGTCGCAGTATATATCGTAAACACCATTGCCCGGCAATGAGAACGGATCATCCATATTTTCCATATGGACTTCTAACAGCTTATCATGCATATTATCCAGTTTCCACACGCCATGTCCGTCGATGCCAATCAACATGGTAGAGTCTGAATTAGCCTCTATGGCCAAAATAGGCTGCCTTGGAAAACTCTTGATAGCTGATCTGGTAAAAGAAGAAGTTTTGAAATTGTAATAGTAAAGACCGTCGGACATGGTGCCTATCCACAACCGACGGTGCATTTTGTCATAAAACAATTTAGTAACATCAAAAGATTGGTTGGAAGGATATTCATATATTGTCTTACTTCGCAAAGTACGGACATCCAAAATGCTTATTCTATGATTTGTAGCAACAATCAGTTGCGAGTCATTATACCACGTGATGTACCTAAAATCCACATGACTAATTTGAGCTTTCAAAGAACCTTTCGAATATTTATATAGTCCTGCATTGGTGCCTATCCAATATGTACCTTTGTTGTCCGCTACAATATTAGCAATTCCAATATTAAATTCACGTATGGTGAGCAATCGGTCAAACCGATCAAATATTGCGTTATACCGAAATATCTGACCATTATTGGCATAAGCAAGCAATTCTGAATTATGACGTACAAGTTTTACTAATACAGCGTTATGCTTTTCAAAAGGGAGGTGGTATATATGATAGCTATCGTCAGTCAGCCGTATAACACCGCTCCTGGAAGATGCCCAAATAAAACCATTACCATCTTTACAAACAGAAGAAACATTAAACATAGATATGCCAAACGTTTCGTTAATACTATGAAATTTCAGGTTAGATGAGTGGACATAGAATGCAAATGTGATAGAAAAAAATACGAAAATTTGTCGTTTCATGATACGATCTTTATACTCAGGAAAAATCAATCGTTTTAATCAGAATTTGGCATATAAGAAGCAGTCGTGTATATTTTGTAACTTTTATCAGATATCTTGACCTCAGCCGATGTATCCTTCAGTATCCAAGATGCATAATAAATTATCATCTCCGGAAAATGTCATAGAAGGTGTTTTAGAACCCGGCCAGTCATTTTTTGAAACTATGATACCCGTGTTAACGTATGCCCAACTGTTCTCTTTTGAATACATGTAGATAGGATGGTCTTCATTCCAGAATTTGGTAACATAAAACTTGTCACAAGTACCAGAAACTGCCAGTGAACTCAAATTAGTAGGAGTTGAAAGTTTTTGTATTTTGTTATCATCAAGTGAAAGCAGAAACAATCTATTACTCCATCCGGTTTTAGTCATAAAGGCGATGACATTTTTTTGACCTGCATTTGTAGCTACAGAATGTACTTCACCAAGAGTTACAGCATTAGCCATCCATGTTATTGGTTTCTAACTTTCGGCAGATGATCTTAATTGATTGGCCCTGGTGATGTCTAAATTTCAGATTAGCAGGTACGATGCTGTTTTTTCCAATTACCACACTTATCTGATTGTAACCGTCAGATTCTTTGGGAATAAACCTGATAATACTTGGTCTGTCCGTAGTAGTAAAAATTACCCTTTTCTGCCCGAAATTGACTTTCAGGTAGGAAATTGCACCGAGAAAATTTCCATCTACGATAAGAGTAGGATTTATAACGCTAAGAGTAGGATCAATCGAACCTAACGATGCCAGCTGGTTCGGATCATACTTATTTTCTACCTTAGGTATTTTTTGTATTGCCTTACAGCTACTACTATAAGCGACAAGGAACAGGAAAAACAAACTCATCAAAAAGGAGTATTTTTTCATCATAAATAAAATTTAAAACAAAATTAATGAAAAGTGTTTATTGATACGCATTACACAAATCTTCATTCATTATAATGCATATGTTTTCATATTTTAAAGCATCTATTGATAAACTTTAAAGTCCAACATTTTTCGTTCATTAAATATTGCGGTTAACAAAAGATATAACAATTATTAATTAATATAGTAATTAGTTATTTCTAGCTGGCAAAGATAAACTGATGCTTGATGACAAAATCGATATTTTGAATATATAATTCGATATTTCAGATAAACATCACAAGATTTTCTAAGAAACCAGCACAAACGGGTACTTAATACACACATCTGATTATCTTAATTATAGATCAAAAGAAGGAGAGACGAAAGAACAAATTTGAGCCATAATTATACTGTAAATAAATTAATTAACGAGTCAATGAGCAGTGACTAGATGATAACCAACCAACCGGCTACTTTTCAGATTTTCCACGTCATGAAGTTTTGCAATGAAACTGGCACTAGAAAGATTGTCTAAATTGGCAACATGCCTTCCGGTTTGAATGAGAACAAAAATGCCGGTTACTCCTATTCCTTTGAAATATCCAACGAAGCATACGCCAAAAGCGAGTTGAAAATATCTGAAAAGACGGGTTGCTGAAGAATCTCTTGCAATCTAAGACGAAACTTGAAAGCATTCTGTAACTATATTATACTCATTGCAAGAAGTTTTATCGAATAATAATATGAAGTTACTTTGCTTTCAACGGCATAATAAAAAAAATAATGCCGGATAATAATTTATTACCCGGCATTACCCCCATTATCTGAAATAATGGTTCCAATCTAACTTAATATTTAGACTTCGACAATCCTAAAATCAATCATTTAAGCTTGGCATGTAGCTATTATCCAACGAATCCTGATTTACTCCTTTCTGGATATTTAGTCTTTGTTTTTCGGCCACCCGACGAATGATAATCCGGATGGCAAGATTTGTTTTATTGGTTATAGTTGCAATTTCAGAAATAGGCATGTCAAGTGACGCAAGCTTGCTAACTAGCATTTCCAACTTTGTCAATTTGCGATATTTCGGTCTCCCAAATTCCTTTGAACTGCTTTCAGTCAATCTTTTTAATCGAGACTCTTTCTCTTTATTCTTTTCGTACTCAACCAGAATATTTTTAGAATTTGTTACCCAATTGACAGATTCGGGGAGTCGGGAAGAATCATCTTCCAGATTGTCACTCTTATTAATGTAAGAAGTAAAAGATCCTAAATCCCATCCAACTGATGGAGATATTTCAAATAGCTGAAATAAGAACAAGTCCTTACGACCATTAATCATACAAGCACATAATTCAACAACAACTTCACTATCATCTACGTATTTTAATCGTGTTCTTGCATGGCGTACTGTTTTTCCTTGTTTCAATTCACGAATAATCGTTTTTATATAATCACGCGTAGGAAACACTTCGTCCTTACGGGCATTAAATTCCTGAATGTTGCTCAATCTAAGAAATTTGAGAGCCGGTTCATTAATTTCGACTAGATTGTTCTTTTTGTCGAAAACAAGTGTATATGCAGGAAGAGATTTGAGCATGACCATCATCTCCTGTAAATTTTCTGCGATTGAGAGATATTTATACATACTATTTAGATTTAAAATAATACAATTATTACAGTTTGATTTATTTAAATTTTGAGATACTTATGATTCCAGATTAGTTTAAAAAAAACAATATCAAATCTCTGATAATGCAAATCATTATGCCTACAATGGCAAGTATAAACATGACCGAGGCAAGTATAAACAGACTCAAACCAGAGACAATGGAATTCCACATATCACTATATGTTTACTTACTGCATTTAAAAACTTTATATTCAAAAAACATATATTCAACCTATCTATTTTGCTTACTTCGTTAGCAAAAAGCAAACAAACCAGTTCTTATCTAGAATGGGGGTCATTTAATTGATCATTATTGTCCGTTTGGTTTGAAAATTACACCTACTGTGGCAACCATAATTTTAATGTCCAGAAAGAGTGACCAATTATCAATATAGTCCAAATCCATCTCCATCCATTCATTAAATGTCACTTTGTGACGTCCCCAGACTTGCCATTTACAAGTAATACCGGGCTTCATACTCAGACGGCGCAATTGGTGCCTCTTATACTGTTGTACTTCTTTGAGGAGTGGTGGGCGTGGTCCTACAATAGACATATCGCCTTTTATAACATTCAAAAACTGAGGCAATTCATCCAGAGATGTTTTACGAAGAATATGGCCTAACCGGGTTATTCTCGGATCATTTACTATTTTAAAAACAGGGCCATCCGCTTCATTTTGTTTTAATAATTTTGCCTGAAGTTCTTCAGCGTTACTTACCATGGTACGAAACTTATAACAGGCAAATCTGCGACCATTTTGCCCTATCCGCTCTTGTTTGAAAAATACAGATCCTCCATCCTGAAGTTTAATTGAAACTGCAATTAAGAAAATTACAGGTGAAGAGATAAACAGTGCAAATGTGCTCAGCAAAATATCCATAACTCCTTTTATTTTCAACCCGATATAATTCTCAGAAGTTGTTTGATGGGTTATAAAGTTATGATCGAATATCGGATTAATAGTATAATTGAAATTCAGTTTCTGCTTGAAAAACTGCTGCATAATATGCAACCTGACTCCAATTTCGTTTAACTCATAGATCATTTGTTCCAGATTATAACGCTTATCACTCAAAGGGAGGCAATAGAAAACATCATCAATAGGATAGAGTGTAATATAGCGCCTGAGCGTATCCTGATTACTGATTATATGAGCTTTTTTATATGTCTCTTTAAATACTTTATCCGGTGATATGATGGCAAGTAATCTATAACCCCAATCTTCAGCTTTTAAAAATGAAGTTATAAATGAAGAGGAGGTTTCATCTGCAAGTATAATTACGTTTCGGCTATTATATCCTTTCTTTCTAATATAACACATTGAATAATATAGCATTAACTTGAAACAGATTAAAGCTAACAGATCTGCGGTGAAAAATACCGATAAGTACCTGAAAGAATTATCAATGTGCCTTAGGTAAGGTACAAGTTGTAGTTCAAGTAATAAAAACAGAGATCCAAAAAATACCGTTACGGCATAACCACTCAGCATACTGAATGTGGAACGGGCTCTGAAAATAACTCCCAAATGAAGTTTGTATATGAATGCACCCCATAATAACGTAATCTGACTTATCATAATTATTTTTTCATTTAGCGTAAAGACTTGTTTCGGGAAAAAACGCTCTATGAATATAAATATCAGTATTGTAATGGCTATTTGCACCAAAGTCATTAATAGTGATAGCCACGATTCTCTTCTATTTAGCATAATGTTTAGATTTTTAATTAGATAGACAAAATAACAAACTCATATTATTTCAGATAAGAACTGATTGTTTTTATGTTTTAAAAGATTCAGATCTACAAGACAGGGTAAGCCCTATCAGTGCAAATCGGATTGACTGACATAAGAACATGTTTATTAAAGAATAAGGATTTAATTTTCAGTGGACAACAGGATTGCTGTCCAGATTAGTCAAAACGTATAGCAGAATTGTTTGAATCACCGCATTCAATGATTGCTTTTTTTATCACTTTGGCGGGATTTCCTGCCACAATTGAAAAAGGTTCAGTATTTTCTATAACTACTGATTCCGCGCCTACGGTTGTATAATGTCCCAGAGTTACTCCCGGCCTGATACAGGAGCCAGTGGCAATCCAGCAACCATTGCCTACAACAACAGGAGCCATTGCTAGACCACTGCTTCCATCCGGCTGACTTTTTGTTATTAGATTTACCTTTCTGCCAATCCGGCATTTGTCTTTTATTTTGATTTTGTCATCGCAATAAGCGCATGTATAAGCATCCAGTCTTGATAAATGACCCATCTCAAAATTCCATGGTTGGTAAATTGTAACTGTTCTGCTAATTCGGGCTGTATTAGCTATTTTTGCTCCAAAAATGCGCAAAAGGATAATCCTGGGCAACTTTAGCCAGGTTGGAAAGAACCTGAATAAGGTGACATTGATAAGTCGCCACAAAAAGCTCTTAATCTTTAGCAAATTCTGCGAAGAAGCGGCTCGGACTGAAGTTGATTTCAAATTATTGTGCATAATATCGAATTCTAAGTAATTACAAATAAAGAGTTAGGAGTCACAAGATGTTGATCTGCATTTGAGTTCAGAAGACAAATCGTTAAACACTGTTGTTTACTTAATAAATCCAACCGATCTTTCAATTTCCGATAAGGAAGGAAAAAATTAAAAGCTTATAATTTATTCGTTCAGGTACCAGGCGTACATTTGCTTCACACCTTCTTCAATTTCAATTTGATGATGCCAACCCAGATTATGTAATTTACTTACATCAGTCAGTTTTCGCATGGTTCCATCGGGTTTATCGCTATTAAAATACAATTCACCCTGATATCCTACGGTTTCTACAATTAGTTCAGCCAAACGACGAATGCTAATCTCTTTGCCCGTACCAATATTGATATGACAATTACGAATATCCTTGTCACCTTCAGAATAGGTGTCTTTGAAATCAACATTTTCCAGAATATAAATACTGGCATCAGCCATTTCTTCACTCCAGAGAAATTCTCGGAGCGGAGTTCCCGTACCCCATAATTCAACCTTCTTGTCGGTAATACCATACTTGAAAAGAATATTAGTAATAGCTTCCCAGCTATTACCTCCAATGATGTTTTCCACCGGGCGTTTATTTAAGTCTTTACGTACAGCTTCAAAATTTCCTTCATACAGATATTTTCCCAAATGAATTTTTCGAATCATAGCCGGCAATACGTGGCTTCGTTCCAAATCAAAATTATCGTGCGGACCGTATAAATTGGTTGGCATCACAGCAATATAATTCGTACCATATTGCAGGTTATAACTTTCACACATTTTCAGTCCCGCAATTTTTGCTATTGCATACGGTTCGTTGGTATATTCCAGCGGTCCGGTGAGCAATTCCGTTTCTTTGATAGGCTGGGTAGCTTCACGTGGATAAATACAGGTACTACCCAGAAATAGCAACTTTTTTACACCGTGACGAAAACTCTCTCCAATTACGTTTTGCTGTATTTGCAAATTCTTATAAATAAAATCGGCACGATATACGCTATTGGCCATAATACCACCCACATGTGCAGCAGCCAATATCACATAATCAGGCTGTTCCGTATCAAAAAAAGTACGAACCTCGCTCCCATCCTGCAAGTCCAGTTCCTTATGACTTCTGCCAATCAGATTTTTATACCCTTTTTGTAGTAGATTGTTCCAGATAGCGGAGCCCACTAATCCGCGATGCCCTGCTATATAAATCTTTGCATCTTTATTCATAGTTGACAAAGTAATTAAGAATGTAGTTTTTTTACATACTTCAAATCATGCTCTATCATGATTCGTACCAGTTCAGGAAAAGAGGTTTGAGTAGGGTTCCAACCCAACAGAGTTTTCGCCTTGGTCGGATCTCCCAACAGTTGCTCCACTTCTGCCGGACGGAAGTATTTCGGATCCACCTCTACCAGTACATCACCGCTGGCAATATCAATTCCTTTTTCATCTACTCCCCGACCTTCCCAACGAAGCTCAATGCCGGCTTCTCTAAAAGCCAACGTGGCAAACTCACGTACGGTATGGTATTCACCGGTAGCAATTACAAAATCTTCCGGAGTTTTATGCTGCAAAATCAACCACATACATTCCACATAATCCTTTGCATATCCCCAGTCGCGCAATGAATCCAGATTTCCCAGATACAACTTATCCTGAAAACCCTGAACGATGCGGGCAACTGCCAGGGTTATCTTGCGGGTTACAAAAGTTTCACCGCGGCGTTCACTTTCATGATTAAACAAAATACCGTTTACAGCATACATGCCGTAGCTCTCGCGATAATTTTTAGTAATCCAGAAACCGTATTGCTTGGCTACACCATAAGGAGAGCGTGGATAAAAAGGCGTGGTTTCCTTTTGTGGCACTTCTTGTACCAATCCATACAATTCAGAGGTAGAAGCCTGATAGATCCGGGTTTTTTCTTCCATCCCGAGGATACGTACCGCTTCCAACATGCGAAGTGTGCCTACTGCATCGGCTTCCGCCGTATATTCCGGCACATCGAACGAAACTTTTACATGGCTCTGTGCGGCCAGATTATAAATTTCGTCGGGTTGTACTTGTTTAATAATGCGTATCAATGAGCTGCTGTCGGTCATATCGCCGTAGTGCAGGTTAACTAATCTATTCCGCTTCATATCGCGCACCCACTCATCCAGATATAAATGTTCGATACGGCCCGTATTAAACGATGATGACCGTCGCATAATTCCATGTACTTCGTACCCCTTATCAATTAAAAACTCAGCTAGAAACGATCCATCCTGTCCGGTTATTCCGGAAATCAACGCTATTTTTCCCATATTTTTTTGTTTTTAGTTATTCTTATTTTGTTTAAAATATTTATTAAAAATGATTATCCGCGAAAACTCATATAAATACATGCTTCACAATATTGAATAAGGACAATGATTTCTGCGAATCAAGAGTTGAAAATAGTCCGTAGGACTTACATATACATAGAATAAAAAGTGATGTATGTTTATTGTCCGTAGGACATTTACATTTTTCCAGGTTTATCCCCTACGGGGAATTGGTTGTATCTGTGTTCATTTCGTATGGATATGTATTCCCTGCGGGAAACAACTCATTATGATATCTCGAAGGCGCATATCTGCAACTACTGATTCGCATAATTTATTAAAATATGAATTATCAACCTTATTTCAGTTGTGATACATATTGTTTTATCTCCTGCTCATTTTCCTTTTTACAAATCAGTAAGCGATTTTCCGATTGCACGATAATCAAACCGCTTACACCCTGTATTACAGCTTCTGTAGATTCTGGCAGAAATACCAGACAGTCACTCACTTCTTCGTACACAACTTTTCGGTTGCGGGATGCGCATTCAAAGGAAGTATTTCCCCGACTGTCTTTGGTCTGAAGTTCATGCAGTGCATTCCAGGCTCCCAAATCAGACCAGCTAAAGCAAGCTTCCTGTACTACAATATTCGAAGCTTTTTCCATAATGCCATAATCTACCGAGATGTTTTCACAGGTGGGATATAATATGTCAATAAAAGCTTGTTCGTTTTCGGTATAATAAACACCTGTTCCATTCTCAAACTGTTGTGCTATTTGTGGTAAATGATCACGAAAAGCTTGTTCGAAAGTGCCGACTGATGCCATGAAAATGCCGGCATTCCAGTAAAAACCTCCCTGAGTCAGGTATTCCTGTGCACGCTCTAACCCGGGTTTTTCACGAAACGAACGAACCGGATAAACCAAGGGTTCTTCCAACTCTACCGAACAATCTGCTTCTATATACCCATATCCGGTTTCCGGCCCAGTAGGTTGAATGCCCAGCGTCATAATCACCGAATGACTACTTACATAATCCAGTCCCAATTGCATATTATGTACGAAATTTTCGGTATCGGGAATAAAACTATCGCTGGGTAATACCAGAATACAGCCTTCGGGGTCAATCTGACGAATTTTCCAAACTGCATAGGCAATGCAAGGTGCTGTATTTCGCATGCAGGGTTCTCCCAATACCTGTTCCTCTTTTAAACCGGGTACCTGCTCCAGCACCAACGGCAAGTAGGCTTTAGCAGTGACTACATAGATATTCCCTACCGGACAAAATGCACTTACCCGCTCTACGGTTTGCTGTATCATAGTAGCTCCCATTTGCAAAATATCTAAAAACTGCTTGGGCCTAGTCGGTGTACTCTGGGGCCAAAATCGGGAACCTATCCCTCCGGCCATAATGACGGTGTATGTATTTCTCAAAATCATTTTTGTATTTTAATGTAAGTGGCAACATCAGGAGTTAGATATAATGCAATTCAGAAGTTGAAAATAGTCCGTAGAACTTGCATATCCATAGGATAAATATAGATGTTATGTTTATTGTCCGTAGGACATTCACATTTTTCTATGTTTATCTACGGGGAATTGATTGAGCTTGTTTTATTTGCTATTGATATCTATTCCCTATGGGAAATGACTTATTTAAAAGCTAAATTCATCTTCTTTTGTGTATCTTTTGTGCCATTGGTACTGAACTTTTAATATTTCTTCAAAAGCGGTAAAATATACTGTGGTATTTTTCGGGATATTTTGCAGATCAGTGTAAAGTATCCATATAATCCGTACTGTTGAATTATTTCCAGGTCTTCTGCAGATTTTTTCTTTTGCAAGCTGGCAGTTGTGCTTTTACCTCCCAAACGCATTTTTACGACCCATTCATTTAGATACACTTTTTTTATAGCAGCATTTACAAACCAGCGTAAAGAAATCTCATAATCACTTGCTATTCTGTACGATGTTTTATACAAACCATATTTCTCAAATATTTCTTTCCGTACATAGATGGTTGTATGCAAAGGAACCCAGCCAAAAGGAATGTCGTGTTTGCTAAATTGCTTAGCAGGATAGATTCGCTTTACGATCTCCGGATTTGCTTTTTCTACATATTGCCCTTTTGCATATACAATATCGGCATGTGTCTCTTGAAATCTTTTTACGATCTTTTGTAGTGTATCCGGTTCATAAAAAAGGTCATCGGAATGCAAAATGCCAATAATATCACCTGTTGCTTGTTGAATGCCCTTATTCAGACCATCGTATAATCCTTTATCTTTTTCCGATTTATAATAAGCCAACCCCTGTTTGAATGTTTCTATTTTCTTTTGTGTACCATCCGTAGAGCCACCGTCTATAACAATATGCTCTACCTGTGGATAGGTCTGGCTTTGGACGGAGCGAAGGCAATCGGCTATATAGGTCTGATTATTATAAACAACTGTAATAATTGAAATTTTCATAGTTAAATAGGATTAGCCTGATCAATATCAGTAATTCGGTATACTATTGTAGAATCCGTTAAGTTGGTTTTGAAAGAGAGCATCCATGTGGATGGGAATGATAGTAATAATTCGGCTGTAAGTAGGGACAAACAGTTCTGTAAAAGATAATCAGATCTTTTAGTGATAATAAATTAAGCAGAAAGATTGGGGATGGGTGAATTCCAATTCACCCAAGCTTACATTGGTTGAATCTTAATATCTGGAACCAACAGTCAATGACTGATGATTTAATTAGCAGGGAAATTATATTCAGGGATTTATATTGTAGGTTTCTCTGATATATTGAATTATAGCATCCTTATCGTTATTAAACTTCTTTTTAAGTTCATAGATTTTAGCATCTACTAAGAATCGATACCAAAAGCCTTGTAGAAAGTGCCAGATTAAACCTTGCTTACCATCCAAAAAGCCTAAACGAACAATATATCGGTAAATAAAATTGATAAACGGACGTACAAAAAACGGAACTTTCAGGTAGTTTACTTTTAGCCAACGTAGGCATTGTTCACTTGTACCAAACAGTTTGGGGGTTACTTCATTTGTTGTTACTAAACCGTATTCCATACAAAGCATATCCACCATTTCGCGGGTCGAATACGAATTATGTTTCTCAGTCCACCATGTCAGATTATTCAGGTTATCATCAGTCTGATCTCCATCAATCTGTATAGTTTCACCATAATGTAACTTTATATGCTCATCCATCCAACGGCTTTCACATTCTCCGGTCACTTTACGAAATATCTTTAAATTCCAGCGGGGATACCAGGTACCATGCATTAAAGGTTTACCCAGAAAAATAATTTTACGTTTTACATAAATACCTGTTATATTATCGGACACTGTATTGATAGATGTTTTAATGTTTTCACATAAAGTTCTATCTGCATATTCATCCGCATCAATACGCCATATCCATTCCGATTGAATATTACAATTCTCCAACGCCCAGTTGAATTGTGTCGCATAGTTTACCCATTTGTTCTGATAAAAACGAACTTTAGAAAATTGACAGACTATTTCTTGGGTTTTATCCACACTGTAACAATCCACAATTACGATATCATCCACTGCATTTTCGATGGATTTTACACAGCGCTCAATATGCAATTGTTCGTTATAAGTAAGTATTATGGCTGTTATAGTAGACATTTATTTTGTAATTTCTCGTTTTTTTATGAATTTTGCGGGATTACCTCCCACTACCGTCCACGGTTCTACGTTTTTGAAAACTGCTGAACGTGCTCCTACTACTGCTCCTTCACCTATAGTTACACCAGGACCAATAAAAGCATCGGCTGCAATCCATGATTGATCAGATATAATTATTGATTTTGTTACGATTGGCAATGAAGAATCAGTAAAATCATGAGATGCTGCACATAAATGAGCATTTTGGGAAATAGTTACTTTTTTACCTAATACTATTTTTCCGACACTATATATTTTAGCATTCTCTCCAATTGCACTCCAATCACCAATAGTTAAATTCCACGGAAAAGTTATCGTGGCAGAAGAATATACATTCACATTTTTACCAATTTTAGCTCCGAACAATCTCAATATTAAATTTCTAAAACCAAATGCAACCCTTGGAGAATTCTTGAAAAAGAATCCAGCAAATGACCAGATTACTCGTATAAATAATATTGCAATTGAATAATTTTTTGTTTTTCTGTTCGAATTAATGTCTAACTCCATAGTGATTTATTTAATCATTTAAAATTCAAACTAATTTGACTCTTTGTTTAGCATTCGCATATAAAGTTTATACATACTTAAAGCAACTGCATTAATCGTATATTTCTGCTCAACTAACAGCCTCCCCTTTTGTCCCATTTCCATTAGATCCTGCTCGTTTTTTGATAAAGCTTCTTCTAATGCATTTATTAATGCGTCTGTTGATATGTCTATCCACCAACCACTCCCTGATTCCTCCAAATCCTGCCATGGAGCACCCTTAGTTGTAATCACAGGAGTGCCACAGGCTAACGCTTCAACAACAACATAACCAAAATTTTCACAGAAAGTAGGCAAAACAAAAAAATCGGTTTTCTGAAATAATTGCCATTTTTGTTCTCCATAAACACCTCCTACAAATTGGACTATAGCGCTAATACCCATTTCTTCGGCTTTTTGCTTTAATTGTCGTATATAAGCTTCGTCTCCTTCACCTGCTATGATTACTGTATAACCGACCATTTTTTCTTTCAAACTTGCTATAGATTCTATCAACAATTCAATTCCTTTCTTTATATGTACGCGCGAAAGAAATAATATTTTTTTAGTTGGTTTCCAGCTCGTCTTTAGGGAGATTGTATCTGTTTCTATTCCATTAGGAATCACAGTAATCTTATTATTATAACCCAACTTTAGCAAATTCACCTTTTCAAAATCAGCTGTAGAATGAAGCATATCGGCTTCCCGCACGGCTTCTTTTTGATAAAGCAACAATGCAGGAAGCTTGCGCGTCCAATAATTACGAGCCATTATCCATGGCTCTAACATGCCATGAGGGGTCAATACAACTTTATAGCCTTTAGCTTGTGCCCATTTTTGTGTGAAAGCACATTGCGGCATCCAGCAGCAATTTACGTGTACAATATCAGGTTGAATATTACTTAATAATTCTAACCATTCTTTTTTCATATTACCAAATAGCGATGATGAAATAAAATGAATGTTACAATTTGGTATTTCTACAACATTATCAGATGCATGGGACACTATATGGAGTTCAACTAACTGTCCCAGAGCTTTACCAAGCAGTTGAATGTAGACAGTAGTTCCTCCTGAAGAGCGGTCTAGGCTTGGAATATAATGGATTATTTTCATTCTCTTGACCACAGGTTAATAGTTTGTTTTATATTACAAATATTGTCTGTAAAATACGTTGCAATATTTTTACCTTCAATATTTTTTGACCAGTTCTTTCTGTATGGAACATCTTTTCGAATAATATCAACGTTTAAAATACATTCAGAAATTACCCTTGCTAGATCCTTTGGGCTGTCTGTTTTAAATACTTTACCCAATCGTTCATTTTTCAGCAGTATTTTTGCTCCGCATTCATCGCTGCAAATTGCAAAACGACCATGATTCAGTGCTTCGTTAATAACAGCTCCCCAACCATCGTATTTAGAGGGTAGTACTACAATGTCATACTGATTTAATGACTCATTTACTGTCTCCATCGGCAAAATACCTCTAAAATTCACAATAGTAGATAAATGTAGCTTTGCAACAAATGTTTCCAAGTGGGCTCTTTCTTTTCCACCTCCTATTATATCTAATTTAAAACTGCTTTTATCGGAAAGTAAAGCTACTGCTCGAAGCAATGAAATAACATTTTTCCTTTTTGACAAGCTACCAATATAAACAAATTTAGCGACTTCCTCATCAACTTCTTTAGCATGAACTTTTTCTTGTACGGGGTTGACCTTATCTGTGCAATAAATAAACGGAATGACTTTCCATTTTTGACTTAACCGGCTATAGTAATCAACTGCGTTTTCCCCTATAGCATATATATAATTAATTTGATCAATATACTTTTTATCCTGTAAATAAAAGCGGACGTAATGCATCCACAAAGGCTTATTATAGGTAAATGGGGCCTCTGTTATGATTCCTCTTTTGATTTGATAACTTAAACTCAAAAGAAACCAATGATAAACATCTGCATCTGCACGGATTCCTGAAAAAAAATGAAATGATTTTTCCGTTGATTTTTTTAAAAGTCCATTGGCTGTTTCTTCATTCGGAGTCAAATAGTACTTGATAGAAGTATCTTTTAATAGACTCTCGGCATTCCAACCCATATTTTTACGCATTTCATAATCTGTACGGGGAACAATCAGAAATACCTCTTCCACCCTTTCATCCTTACATAATTCCTTTATATATGGTATCTGATGTGGGCTAACACAGTTTTGCCAAAAAAACAAATTAATTTTATCCATTTTTTTTGAAAATAAACTTATCGAAAATCCATTTGTCGAATTCAATAGAACGTGTTTTCCAAGTATGTAATTCGGGATCCACTGCAGTTGCAGTTTTATCATTATCCATCGTTTCTATACAAGTTTTGGCTAAATTTTTTGAATCACCGCTCAAATAATAAAAACCACCATCGCCCAAGACTTCGTAAGGCTCTCCTATTTTACAAGTGATTATAGGCTTTTTATAGGGCAAATACATATAAAGTTTACTCGGACAACGCGCCCAATCCTGTACAGTATCATTCAATGGACTAATAAAAGCATCTGCATATTCAAAATATTCGGGCACAATTTCTTCATCTACATAACCAGGCATTTCCACAACATCATCCAAATTATTATCTTTGATATATTTTTTACCTGCTTCATAGTGGGAACCTTTTCCCACCAAGAGGAGAAGTACATTCTTCTTCTCACTTTTCAAAAAAACCATGGCCTCCAGCATCGTGAAAAGCCCATAATTTTCGGCCATCGACCCAAGATACACGATTATAAATTTACCCTCGTATCGCTTTTTCGATTCATTTATTGAATTATGTAACGGTTTATATATTTCGGGTTGAAAAGCATACGGAAAATATAGATGAGGTTGCTTTTGTTTAAATATTCTTTTTTGCCTCTTCGTAAACACTGTCTCTAAATAGCGGCTTGCAGAAAGCAGACCATCAGCATATATTATCGAGTAATACTCTAAAATTAATGTTTTCAGAAGTTTTAGTCTTTTATTTGCTAGCATACCTGACGGTAATTCTGAATGTTCTACTAATTTAGCGATATTTCCAACAAAAGCTAAATTACGAAATACGAAGGCACATAGATAAATAAAATCCGGATTTAATTCTTTTACTATTCTGCTTTTTATTAAAATTTCTGTAAGAGAATTTGATTTCGGAAAATAGTGAAGAATTATATTAGAATCACACTCCAATGCAACACGGCTTTTATTCTCTAATGTATCTTCCATTATTATATGAACTTTCCAGCCCAATTCAGATAAAGGGTTGGCCATTCCCAACGCTCGCTTAGAAGTAGCAATATCTTTTATGTCACCTGTTGTAATAAATACAATTCTCATCATTAAAAAATTAAATTTCAATATAGCTTTTCATATCACGGTAGACATTTTCCATTTTGACTTCTAATGGGTTACCTGCTACAAAGCAATATTCTGGAAAATCGTATTTTTTATTAAGTATAGATTGAGCTCCAACAATACAATAATCGGGAGTTTGAGTACCCTTCAGAATTAAAGATCTTATACCGATCCAATTATTCTTCCCAATTTTAATACTTTTATACATATTGCTCTTTTTGTTCGTTAATTTATTGATTGTTTCATGAAAGTCTGTATCTAAAATAATTGTCTCCCATGCAATTCGACAATGTTCGCCAAAAACGATATTTTTATAACATCCTATTTTTACCATCGGCCCGCTTAAATAATCATCGCCAAACTCAATTATAGCATTTTTTCCGATTGATAATGCGGAACCAATCCCAATATTAGCACTTCCCTTAAAAATTACAGTTCCTCCAAAATTTTCCCAATTAATTCCTTGTTGATTCTTGGAATATAAAGCATTTCCCCAAAAACCAAATTGAATCATACCAAACCTTATATTATCATTCTCAATTCTCAAAGTCCCCTTTAAAGAAATAAGACGTGGCTTGTATATCAATATAGGTAATTTAATCGCTTGCTTAAATGGCAAGTAATAAAAATTGAAGAAAATTGAAACTGGAATAGACCTTAGTTTTTGAAATATTATCGAAGTTCTTAAACTCATGATTTCTAGTTTTAAATTTATATTATTGATCGATTTTTAGCTTTTCAACTAATTCTAATGGTAATTTGTGTTGCCCGCTTATTATTTCAATTTTCCCTTCAAATAAACTCTTTCTTTCTGCTCTAATTTTTCCACAGTGGTCATTTATATGCCTAATAATATGTGCATCAGAAAGAAATGACGCAAAGTAGCTGAATGTACTTCTAATTGAAGGAATAATTATTTTTGCTTTTGACATTATTAACATATCTAACAATGCAGGATTTCCGGAAATAAAACGAACATTTTCAAAATTGAGTAGTTCGTTAAACTCCTCTTTTGTACCATCAGTAAACAGATATGTCTTCGGGGAATATCCATATTCGTTAACTAACAATTTATATATCTGTACAACTTCAGATAAGGGTGTGCGGATGTTTTCGCAGAAATCTCCTCTTCTAATATGAATCGCAATGTCGTATTCTTCAGCGTTATAGTATTTATCCAATATTCCTTTTGTAGCAATTCTAAATAAGGCTTGTTTTATTAGAGTCTCATGTCCCCTCAACGCTATAAAGTAATCTTTTTCATTAGGAATGGTACTGAAACAAATATTACCCGGATACGTTTTTATTAATTCTGGATCTGTGACTGAAACTTTATAAAAACAAGATAGTATTTTTTGATACCAATCATTTTTCTTAAATGAATTTAGATATAATCGCTGGTCTTTATCCAAAAAAAGGATTCGTCTCGGGTGAAAATCTAACCAAGAATAGACAATCATGTCATCAGGGTTGATTTTATGCATTGTAGCAAACACAACACCTATTGCCCAAACTAGCAACTTATTTCCTAATCCAGCATGTGGCAATTTTACAATTATTCTCATCAGTTTTGGTTTTTCTATCAATTAAGTTATGTAAATCATTGGCTTAGCTCTATAATCAAAATATATTCTTTGTTATATTTTGAGAGAATAAAAAATTGATCTTATTTTGAATCTATAAACCTGATATGAAAAAACAAGCATCAATGCAAAAATAAAAGGTAACGATTGACGCAAATGAGATGTTGGGGAAAAAAGAAAAATCCATATTAATTGAAAAATTAAATAAAAAACAATGGCAATAAAAGGTGTCAATAAATAACCTTTTATTAATCTATATCCTAGTTTAATAAAAAATAGAAACAAGGTACTCATTGCGATAAAGGCGAAAATACCATTTGCAACTCCGGCGCCAATCAATACTGAATGAGAAGGTACGGGCATAGTTCTTGAATTTCTTCCATATCCTTGAGGGACATAGCCCTTCGTTAACTTTACCATTTGATATGTATATTTCATGTCCTTATCCATAGCCCAAGAGCCATGTCCCCACATTAATTTATCTGTAAAGGCATTCATTCCAACAATTACATCTGTTCTTCCTTGCTCCAACAATTCAAAAGGATTATAAATATTGGACATCCGTTGGACTTGTTCAGAGGAGTTGGAATTAATACTACTAATATTGGTTATCCAAAGCAGATATCCCATATAAATAAAAAAAGTGAAGAAACACAACAGAAAAGGCATAGATTTTTTGTAAAGAATCAGGTATTTGCTGAATAGTAGGATTGAAGCAGATAAAAATAATACTAAACTTGCAGACCTTGAACCTTTAAAAATATAGAATATAACAACAGAAAACAGTAGTAGGATTGTTGCCTTTTTATAGCCTCTTTTCAATAATATATAACATATAACCATCACAATATTGCTAATTATCGGTACAATCTTAAATTTAAAAAATGCAACGCTTGTCATGTCAAATTCCATCCCGCTCGATGCGATATCTGCTGATTGCATAAAGATCAAAGCATTTAAAGCTTCTAAAAATAACATATAAGGAATTAGAATTAACCGGTCTTTCAGCCGAGCAAATAAATACATAACGCTGATATATGATAAAATGGTTACAGCAAACCCCTTAATTGCATTAGTCAAGTCGTTTTGAATCACTATCTCACTTAATATTTGAGTACCTAAATAGATTAGATATAGCCACGTTACTTTTTTTAATACCGGATAATTATTAAATGGTATATCTCTAAATACAAAAGGAAGCATTATTATTGCCATAATATCTCCTAATGAAATTGATCCGATTAGGTTGACATATACGCCTCTTAGCAATTCGTAAATTAACAATTCAATAATTATTAAATTATAGTTTGTCTTCATTTTTTTATGTTCCATTTTAACCTTATCTAACCAATATTTGATGTAAGCAATTCTGAATATATTTTTAAAATATTCTCTGCATAGCCAGACCAAGTATAAGTAGATTTTATTGTTGCCGCCGCATTAATACCTAAGTTACTTCTCATTTGTAGATTATCTTTTAGTAATATTATTGCATTCACTATTTCATCAACACTTTTTGAAGAAACTAATAAGCCATTAGCATCGTTATTAATGGGTAATCCACTTTCATACGTTGCAATAACAGGTAAACCTGCTGCCATTGCTTCCATACCAGAACTAGCACATCCTTCGGCTAAAGATGGGAAAAGATAAATATCGGATGTTTTTAAATATTCCTTTAATTGATCTTGAGGTAAATGACCTATAAACTTTATGTTGCTTATATTGTATTTACAAATCAAAGATGTTGAACTCTCATAGGTGCCAACAACAATCATCTCATATTCTATTTCTCTCCGATTGAGTTCAGCTAAAGACTTAAGAATGTACTCTGCACCTTTTCTAAAATTAAATGCGCCAGTAAATAATATCTTAATTTTACCGTTATAAGTATATTCTTTTTTTAGAGAAAAAAAATCTTCTCTTACGCCTAAATAAGCAACCTTTACTTTTTCAGGCTCAACACCCTCATTAATAATAGTTTCTTTTACGAAAGATGAATTAACTAGAATTACATCAGCTTCTTGCATATTCTTAACAAAGAGAGAACTTAATGCATCTGGCCCACTATTGTCATAGGTTAAACCTATTCTTTCATATTCAGGAGTTAGTTGTTTTCTTAAAAACTCAGGATGTGCTAAGCTATGATCGACTATAATTTTCATTCCCATTTTTTTCGCTTTTTTGATTGAATAACAACCACCACCAGCTCTAACATGGAAGATATCGGCATTGCTAACATATCGACAACTTTCAATCCCATACAACTTCCACCCAATTATTGCTGCTGTCTTATAACTAATTATTTTTGTCTTTTCATGCAGTATAAAAAGAAACCAGATTAAAAATTCTGAAAAGCTACATTGCTTTATGTTTGAAGATAACTCTACAGGTCTTCTTTTTAAAAAGGCATTATTTAAATATTTGCGTCCTGATAAAATAGAAAATATTTTCTCTATATACTTATTTAATGGTTTAGGAGACCATCCTTGTATAAGTGTTACTTCTACACCTTTATTTTTAAGCGAAGAGGCTGTTTTAACAAGATGTAAGGGTCCAAAAGTTGATATAATAGTTTTCATAGTCTTTATTCTTGGAGTTTAATAAGAAATGTATTAAGTTTAAAATTCTCAAATATAGATAAAAACAAAATCATATAAATTATTCTAAACTGTTTATTTTTGAACTTCAGATTTAAATTTCTCTATATCGTCAAACAATTCAGCATTATTCTTTATCCATTCCAAATCTTTATTCCACCATTTATAGTTCAATAAAAAAATTATTTGTTCATTCGTAAAACGCTTTTTAATTGATTGACTTGGTATTCCTATATTTATCGTATATGGTTCTATATTTTTTGTAACCAAAGCATTTGAACCTACAATGGCTCCATCTCCTATTTTAATGCCGGACATAATTGAAACATTCTCCCCCATCCAAACATCATTACCAATTTCTACAGCAAAATCATTACAACTAACATCAATCTCTTTAAATTTCTGCGTAGATATATATGTGAAAAAAGTTGGTTTACTCTTAGAAAAAAATGCAGGATGAGTTGATACAAAGATATTTGTAGGATGTTTCCCGAAAATTATTCTGACAGAAGATCCAATTGAACAATATCTACCAATTTTAACATTATTCAACAAACAAAAGTTTCCAACATATGATCCAAATCCTAATGTACTATTGAGTACCTCCGATTTTATCCCAATTGAATTATTTCCTTCAAAAAGCGAGTGATTATTTAATGCTGATCCATGATGAAAATTTACAGTTTTGTATTTGAATTTTAAATAAAAACTATAGAATATCGAACTTAATTTTTGTTTAAAAAAAGACAATTCAAAATACATAAATGATTTCATGACATCCTAGCTTTTATATAAGTTTTAAAATCACCGCTAAGCAAAGACTCAACAACCAAATTTGAGTGCACAATCTTTCTGTTGCGTAAGTGTACAGCTGGGTTTCCAGAAACAACACTCATCGGCTCAACATTATGAACAACAACACTACCAGCTCCTACCACTGCACCTCTGCCAATTTTTCTACATGAAGGTAAAACTAACGCTTTCGTAGAAATCCACACATAATCATCTATATCAATGCCATAGTACTTATGTTCCCACTCTTCTGAATCGATATTATGTGATACTGTAATTATTTCTACTCCACTCCCAATTATAACATTATCCCCAATTTTAATTGGAATTCTCAGATCAATTTCATCTGAATGTATTGATGTATGATTTCCTATTACAAGATTTTTATTTGCTTTTTTAGCTAATTTAAGAGGAATAATCGTATTTTCGCCAATTATTGCACCCTTTTTCCTTGCTATTTTTCTAGCTCTCTCATATCTCAAATACATTATTAATCTCGGAATTAATCCTAATACATATTGTCTTTGCGACCTATGTTTTATATTGCGTTCATATTGCATTTCGTGTAACATCTCAAATGTATTTATTGGGTTATTGCTCATTTTGAATTGTAAATATTTGTTTTTCTATATCAAACCCATCGCTAAGCAGATGTTCTATAATCAATGTCTTTAATGTCTTTGCAATATAGGATTATATTATTTTTTCAAATGAACTAAATTTATATTTCATGAGGCTTGTGAATGGTTTGTTAATAGTCGACATATAAGATCGAAGAATTAAATCGGCATTATATTACAAACTTTTTAGTTCTTAGATCTTTTCAATTTATTTAAAATTAGATGCACGAACATACTTTTCTCGTTTCGATTCAAACCAAAAAACCATACTGACAATATTCCAACAATAAAGCAGGTTACAAGCATAATAGATTGCCAAAAAACCGAATTCGGCAAAATAAATGATATGCATAAAATAAAAACGATGGTAATCATCAATGGAATAATGGATTTGAGAAACACTTCTTTAACCCAAATTTTTGCATTTAAAAATATTAATTTTTGAGAATAATAAAGCCTAATAATTCCTAGAATAACAATATTAATAATTGAGAAATATAAAACAGACACAAAGTTAAATCCGATTTTTAAAAAGACAAACGATAAAATAAGTGTTATAATATTAAGAAAAAACATAGAAATAGAAATACCCTTAATTTTACCATGAGCACTAATTGAAATATTTAATGGATAAATTAGTGTGTCAATTCCTATCACTATAAGTTGTATTCTGCAAAACTCAACAGTATAATCAGGATAAGACTTTAACCATAATTTAAGTAGTAAAGGAAGAAAAAGAAAAATAGGCACACATATAATTGAAAAAGCAAAGAAAGCAAACTTAGAACTCATGAACATCAATTTATTTGATTCTCCAACCCTACCGCTTCCAAAATCGGAAGTTATTCTTGGAACAACAGCATTAAACATCATTGAAGTAATTGACCTTATTTGTCCTTGCACCATAGATGAGATTCCATACGCAGCATTAATCAACGTGCCTCCAAATAGATTGAGAAGTAGAACTACTCCTTGCTCTTTACCGACCACACTTAAATTCATTATTGCTGAAAAGCCTGCGAATTTACCTAAATCTGTGTAGATTTCTTTTGAGATAAATTGCTTTGTAAGCTTTATCTGAATATATTTTTTACGTGTGTAGATAAGAAATATTAAGCTTATCGATATAGTGAGTACTAGCAATAGAGTACTGTAAAAAATCAACCTATCATAAATTGAATAGACAATAATAATTGCAATCAGCAGCTTTCCGATACTTTCAATAATCCCAATAACTGCAACAATATTTATATCTTCAAACGCATTAATCAAGGCTATAAATGGAATTCTGATGATATTAAAAAAGAAAGATAATAATACAGTTTGATAAATGACTTTAGCCGCAAAAATGCGATCCGGTGGGATGTTTAAAAAATGATCAAACAATAAGAATGAAAGAATTTCACCCAAAATAATAAAAAACAGACCGACAATCAATGCAATTCTGACAGATGCATTGTAATATATTTCTACTTTGCGAATATCAGACTTTCCTATTTCAATCGAAAAATAACGTTGTACACTAAGTGATATTGTATTTACAAAAAACGAGCAAAAAGTTATTACACTAGAAATTAAATTGTTTATTCCAAAATCGCTTGCCCCAAGACTCTGCAAAACTAACCGAGTCGTATAAAACGTCAGAATTAAATTAACAAACAATCTGATATATAAAGAAATGGTATTTTTTAAAATTTTTTTTGAATTATTCATCTAATAAAGATTATAAATAATGGTGAAGAAATCATATCGTAAATATTACGACAGTGCATTATTCCCATTACTGAGCTTTGTCATCTCCGATTCGCATTCTCCTATTAATATGTTTCTCTAACTTTATCGGAGGTTACAAATCATAAATGACAGCAGCACAATGTTTATAGAAAACGATAGAACTACTAAAAATCAACATACCAACTATACAGATAAGCATTGAAATCGATTTGACTGCTAGGCGATGTATTGTAAGATTGCTTCGCTGGCTTATTTTGAATGTTTCGCCTGTAAATATCAATAAAATTAAAATATAATAAACAGACCTGCCTGGCTATGAATAGTCTCATTGAATATTTTTATCTAAAGCAGAATACTGTTGAAACAGATAACGATGTTTCGACAGCATTCTGCAATTCTTCAATAACATTCCCCAAGTCTTCTACAGAGTATCCCAAGTCTTCTATAGAGTTCCCAAAGTCTTCTACAGAGTATCCAAAGTCTTCTACAAGGTTCCCTAAGTCTTCGACATAGTTCCCCAAGTCTTCGATAGAGTTTCCAAAGTCTTCGACAAGGTTCCCTAAGTCTTCGACATAGTTCCCCAAGTCTTCGATAGAGTTTCCCAAGTCTTCTACAAGGTTTCCTAAGTCTTCTACAGAGTTGTTCCCTAAGTCTTATTTTTTAAGATTCGGTTTTAGTAGTTGTCGTAGTGCTATCTGTTTTGGTTGAATCGTTTTTTTTAGTTGAACGCGACTGTCCTACCTGTGATTTCAACGCACTAAAAGTAAACTCTTTCAATTTTGCAGGATTGTCTTTAAATAGTGTTTTTCCTACCAACAGAATGTCTGCCAGTTTATCGTAAAAACTATTTAGTTGACCAATATTTTCCTGAACAATAAGTGCCCGATTCGAACTAATATCTTGCTGTTGTGTTTTCAAATCAGTCAGTAAACTGACTTTAGTCTTCAGCGCACTAACTTTTTCATCCGTTAAGCCTACTTCCTTTAGTTGAGCTAAATGATTGGTAATATTCGTATTTACCACTTTAAGCTTATCAATAACCGCAGTAATATCGCCATTATTACAAGCTGCCCTTAATGCTATAATACCAAATGAAGCCGGTGTAAGTTGGGATTTTGTAAGATCAACATACGCTTTCAACGGGTCTGCCATAGAGTCTACCAACTCTATCTCAGTGTAAATCTGCTGAGTTATCTTTCTTATCAACAGTGTTTCCGATTCGGGAGATACCAATTCATTTACGTTGACCAGCTCCGCTTTGAGATCCTTTTCGAAAGAATCGGCAAATCGATTGGAAAAAAGAATAAAAACGGTTTTTTCACGACTAAAACTTTGAAGAATCAATGCTCCGATAATGGGCAGATCTTCATCTTTGCAGCTGTAACTGCGTTGGTTACTTTCTGACATAATAATGATTTTTTTGAGATTAGTAATTTAATTTATTTATAACCGGAATAAGTATAAGAGATTCGCTTTTACGATTTCGCAAAAACATATTTTTACAGCGAGCTTATAAATAGTTATCGGATTATTTATTTGAATTTAGCTATCAACCACAAATTGCATTAATTTTCACGAGTACTAATTTTAGTGTAAATTTGTGTTATTAGTGGTTTATAATCTGTATTTCAATTTGTGCTGTTTATGTGCTGTTTGGAGATTAACTACTCTGATCTTCCATTCCGATAAGTTCGGAATTACAATGTTTTGTGTTGATCAGGTAAATCTGGTTTTAAAAATAAGAAAGAGCTGGAAATAAGGTTTGACTGTTGCGGCAGAAGCAACTGATATTTCATTTATAACAAGGTTTTAAAAACCTTATTTCCATCTCTTTCTTTTCAAGTGTGTTTTTACATATATTAGTTTCAAGGATTTATAAAAAAGCTCTATAACCTGGGAGAACATTCTATCTTGAAAACTTTCGGTTTCTGCATAAGTTTATTGAAGCGGTATTAAATTAACTTTAACAAGGCGGTTCTGTGGTACTTCTTTATAAGGTTGAACTGTATCCCCATACCATTTCGTTACAATACGGTCGGCACTTATGGAATAATTATTAATCAATAACTTAGCAGCAAACTCAGCACGTTTTTTTGATACCTCCCTATTTCTGGCAATTGTACCGGTAGCTTTATCGGCATATCCGACAATAAGTATTTTAGCATCGGGATATGCATGCAGATAATCAATTACCTTCGCAATTGCAGCTTGTTGCTTTTCATTCTTTATATCGGCTTTACCGATTGTATAGAATATATCTACTTCCAGTTCAGGAATCTGTTTTTGCACAGGGGCTACTTCTTTGTTTTCATTCACCGGTTTAGGCTCTTCTTTTACAACCGGTGCAGGTTCAGCAGCGGGTTGAGGAGGAACCACAGGTTCCGGAGTTACTGGTTTTTCAACAATTTCAGGTTTCGACTCAACTTCTGCAGAAACCTTTGATTTCTCACGAAAATGATATGTCAGACCAAGTGTAAGAGCCGGATAAGTATCGAATATCAAAGTTTCAACATGGTCATTATATTTGTCTCCAACAACATTGTCTTCTAGAATCAGATTAAGATAGAGTTGTTTTGTCAGATGAAAATCACCTTGCAAACCGATACGTCCGATTAAACCATACCAATCATCAGATAAATTGGCTTTATTACGATGGGCAAATCCGGTTCCTCCGAAAGCACTAATATCAAATGCCCGGTCAGGATTATAATCTGCCCACCAATTGCTCAAATTCACTGTCATATCGACAGTCAGGTTTTGTGACCCAAATGAGCTAATCGGAGAAGAACCATCTGCATTCTTTTTTGAGTATAAATCAGGCCAATAACCATGATGAGCATATCCAATCATTCCTTTTAATCCGATAACGGGAGTAAAGTCGTATCCAATTACTGCACGGCCGATAAAACCCTTATTTTTATCAAATGAAAAATAAGCTTTGCTGGAAAAGGGATTATTTCCTTCGCCCAGGAACCAGTTCAGACCGGCATTAGCGCCAAGATACCATCCCGGTTGAAAAGTCCCGGAATTAATCTTTTCAGTTTTTTGAGAATAAGTAACGAATACAAATCCCAAACACAAAATAGTAACAATTACTTTTTTCATACTAGATAATTTTAAACATTAATTTTTTGCTTTAAAAATCCATAATTGTGAAAATACAAACATGTTTTGCGATAGAATGTCTAGAGAGTTTTTTTTGAAAGAAAACAGTTTAAGTTTTTACACTTAGACTGTATAACATTTGGCTGTATCAAAAGCACGCAAATAACGCAACCAACACAAATTTTCGCAAATAAGATTTGTAAAGTAGAATGTTATTTGTTGAATTCCAATTTGATGAGATTGCATTAATTTGTGCATTTTGCGTTATTTGCGTTATTTGCGTACTAAAAAAACTTTTGAGACAGCCTCATAGTTTTTCAGCAGACCCTACTTGGAAAAAAGGGCACCAGCACTGCGAAAATGATAACTTAGCCCAACTGTGAACGCAGTATAAACATCGAAAGGTAAAAAACCTGGTTTATAATTATTGTAGTTATCTCCCGTAAAATTAGTCTCTGCAATCAGGTTCAGATCAATAAACGATGATAGATGAAAATCACCCTGTAAACCACCACGCCCAATAGAACTAAACAGATCACTACTAAAAGTGGCTTTGTCGCGATGGCTTATGCCGGTTCCCGCAAATACAGAAAAATCAAATGTCCGGTTGCGGTTGTAGTAGGAAAACCAATTACTCAGATTTACAGTCAGATCAACCGTCAGGTTTTGAGCATCAAATGAAACTGTCTTTAATGACCCGTCAGAACTTCTAAACCGTGAATCCGGCCAGTTATGGCTGGCATATCCCATAAACCCTCGTACCCCGATGACAGGCGTAAGATTGTAACCAATCGTAGCACGGCCAATAAACCCGCTACTTTGTGTTTTTGAATAGGTGGAACATCCTTCGGCCATAAATGTATTCAGACCCACATTCGCACCTATATAAGCATCAGATTTGAAAATAAATCCTGAAATTTTTTGTGCATTGACCGTAATTATAAATGCAAATAATAGGAGTGTTACAACCAGTTTTTTTAAGTAGAATTTATACCGAAACAAGATTGTTTGTTGATTATACATCGTTTTCGGTATCAGTTTTCTTTTTTCCGTACCCGTATCCGTATCCATATCTTTGTTTTCCATATCCATACCCATATTTGCGATGATACGCGTATTTATTCGAGTCTAAATCAACATCATTCACTACTAAAAAGAGTCGTTTTAATGATTTTTCATCCTGAATACGATTTATAAATTCAATAGTTCGTTTATCGGTATACCGAGCTCTACAAACATACAGTGTAAGATCGGAAACTCGGTCAATCAGATAACTATCCGAAACTACACCTACAGGAGCCGAATCAATCACTATATAATCATATTGCTTTTTCAGTTCATCCAGTAGGGAATCAAAGCGTTTTTTCATAATCAACTCATTGGGGTTAGGTGGTATAACTCCAGCCGGCAATACATCGAGCAATGGAAACTCTATATTTTTATATAGTAATGATTTGTAATCCGTTATTTGCCCTGATAAATAGGCGGTAATACCATCTTTAAATTCAATTCCAAAATACTTGGCTAATTGAGGTTTTCGTAAGTCCATGCCTATTATCAATACTTTTTTTTCACTGAGTGATAACATAACCGATAAATTGATACCAACAAATGTTTTACCTTCACCCGATATTGTGGAAGTTACCAATATAACCTTTTCTGTAGGGTGATCAAGTGTAAACTGTAGCTTTGCACGTAACAGGCGGAACAATTCAGAATTTGCACAGGCATTTGTTTTATAATCAATGAATATTGAGCCTGAATCATTATGACCTAATTCAGAGATAACCGGTATTTTGCTATTTTTTTCAACATCGGCCCGATTCCGGATGGAGGTATTGATTATTTCCAATAGATAAATAATAACAGCCGGAACTAACAAACCGATGACCAAAAACACCAGCATAATTGTTGTACGGTGTGGTCCCACCTGGGTGGCATCGTCTGGAGCATTCAGCACTCTTCCTTTAGGCACGGTAACAGCCATATTGAGTGATGCTTCCTCTCTCTTTTGTAATAAAAAGAGATAAAGGGTTTCTTTTACCTGTTGCTGACGTTTGATCTCGATAAACTCTCTTTCCTGACGCGGTATATCTCGGATTTTCGATTGTATAAGTAAATTTTGCGCACCTAAATCGGCATCATTTATTTGCAGTCCTTTCCTGCTGTTGGATATACTTATCTGAATGGCTTTGCGCGTAGCATTAATCTGTTGGTTTAATGTTTTGAGAGCCGGATTTTCAACAGACGAACCATGCGCAACTTGTTCGCGTAACATTACCAGTTCATTGTATTTTTGAATTACAGCAATCAAGCCCACATCGGTAAGTCCCAGATTCGGAACCAGAGCCGATTGGTTAGCCGGATTATGAATAAATTCTTCCACATATTTAATCAGGTGCTGTTGCATTTCCACTTGTACCTGAAGCTGATCATAAGTATTATTTTTATCCAGATACATTTGGGCATCAACATCAATGTCAGTCAGTTTATTAGTCTTTTTGTAATTTTCCACATCTTTTTCCACATCGCCCAGCTCACTTGTGAGTAACTTTAAACGGCCATCAATAAAAGTGGCTGTATTAATAGCCGACAAATTGTTTTGCTCTGTAGCATCCTGATTGTAGATATCACTTAGAGTATTCAGAATATCCTGTCCTTTTTGTACATTGCTTGTTTTTAATGCAAGATCAATAACATCAGCCATTTTTCCTACCTCGGTAGTCAATGCCGCACTAGCCAGATATTTTGCAGTATTAAAAGTAGTATTGATAGTAACTTGAATGGGCTCATTAGGAAAGGTTTTTCCGGAACGAAGTAAGATATAAATTCTTCCAGCAGGGGTTTTTAAAATAGCCGGTAGTTCTTTTGCCTGTAGTTGAAATGTCGAACTGTTATAACTACCGTCAATAGTAAGTTGTCCGTTTTCCGGCTTTATATTTAGTTCTAATGAAGATTTTAAATGGCTTAATGAAAGACTGTCTAAGTGAACATACAGAGGAGATGCCGTGTACATATCTTCGCTTTTCATAAAAACCCGATGGGAATAACTGGTTTGAAGTTCCAAGCGATTTACAACCCTTTTCATCAGAGCCGTTGATCTCATTACCTGTTCTTCGTTATTTACCGACGAAGTAGACTTCCCACCTCCTATTCCTGCAGCATCCAATTGTTTAAGTACCGAAACTTCATTCATCTGTCCGCTTTTCGACTGATCAATGATTAATATGGATGATTTTACTTCATATACATCATTTTGAGTACGACTGTAAATAAAGCCGGCAATAAGTGCTATGATAACTGAAAGCACAAACCATTTCCAGTTATAGATTAATTTTTCAACTATTTCCCTCCAGTCAATCGGTTTTTCCTGAATATCCTGTTCAAATTGTTCAAAGTTATTGTCCATATAGAATGATGATGTTATTTTGTTATAAAAGAAACTGAATAGTCCGGTATATTTATTTTAATAATGTAACAATCAGAGATGTAAGTGAAATAAGAGTACCGATAACTGAAATAGATACTGTTTCTGCGGTACTTAAACCTGATGCTCTTGACTTGGGCTTATTCGGCTGAATATAAAGAACATCGTTTTGTTGCAAATAATAATAGGCTGAATTAATCAGGCGTTCATCACGTAAATCAATCCGGAGGGTTTCGCGCTTTCCATTATCGTTTTCACGGATCAGCAACACATTGTCACGTTTTCCATAAATAGTCAAATCGCCAGCTAATGCTATGGCTTCAAAAATATTAATCTTTTCGTTTTGGATAGTATATACACTAGGGCGTGCTACTTCACCTAAAACAGAAACCTTATAGTTGGCATACCGGATGGAAATAATAGGATCTTCTTTTATGTAAAAAGGATGAATTTTATCTTTGATAAAATCGGATAATGCAGTCTTTGTCATTCCTACAGCTTTAATTTTTCCGATTATAGGAAATGTGATTTCACCATTGGTATCGATTAAATAGTTTTGTAATCCACCACCACTACTAGATGAAATAGTTGTAGCACTTGGGTCATAACTGTTAAGACCCTGATTCGGAACTAATGGGAGATTAAAGGGTTGTGCAGCTTCGGGGGTATTGGCATTAACGGTAATAACCAATAAATCGCCAACCTTTAACTTGGGATCAGGAATTTTTGACTTAGTGGTATCGGCATAACTAACCGGAGATCCGGCATTTTGCACATAAACTATCTTTTTAGACATATTGCAGCTGCTAAGCAATATCAATACTATAAAAAATGGAATTACTTTTTTCACTATATAAGTTGTTTTAAGTGATTAGACAAACGATTATTTATTTTGAGAAGTCAGAGTGAGAATCAAAGATGGTAATCATCCGTAGTTTAATGGATGCTTTAATTCTACATAAACGGTTTATTTACAAATCTAGTTATCAAACAGAGTGTTAGGCACAAAAGATAAGGAGCTATCTAACATGGCAAAGCCCCTCCAGTCCCATAAATGACCAGATAATTTGTTTGCTTATAATGTTTTAAGTGGAAAATTAAAGCAATTATTTATTGTCGATAAGCGAGATTTATCACCAACTATTTCGTTACGACACTTTTTTGTATTCCAAAAATTGCTTTGTTGTACATCAAACTTTAAAAGAAAAGCTAGAGACTAAAGATCAGAAGCTGCCTTACAAGGCAAAGCCCCTCCAGTCCCATGAACGACCGGATAATATACTTACTTATAGAGTATTATTGTATATTTAAATCAATTTTCATTTGTCGATATAAAGGAATTTATCACTAAACACCCTAAAATACCAACATCTTATTCCAAACTTGTGTTCTTTTTGAGAACAGTATCCTGCTCAATATCTATAGTCGAGCTGAATTCTTTAAATAGCAGTTGTTGTATAACCCCGCTATATTATCGGTTTATTTCAACTCAGTCCATGCATCTAAATTCATTCAGATCCATTTTCAAACTGATAAAATACAGTTACCTGGCTATCTTTACCACCTGATTTAATTTGACACTCACAAAAATTCCTATTTGTGCAATTTGTAAAATGACATACTCCTTACCTACTTTTGTTACTGTACCATCTATATTTTTTAATGGTCCGCAGGCAATTTGAACTTCATCATTCAATCCGAAAGTACAAATTTTTCCTTTTGCATTTTCCACAAATAATTTTATCGAATCTATTTCCGTCGCTTTTATAATAGCCGGACGAGCATTATAAAATATAATTCTTGAAATACCGTTAATTCGAACCAAACCTCGTAAAATCTCATCTGTAGTTCTTACGAATATATAGGATGAGAATAATGGCAGTTCAATTAGTGCTACTCTATCAGACCACCTGCGTGGAGAAAGGTGCAAAGGCAGATATGTTTCAATTCCCTCTGCTTTCAAGCGTTGTTCTACTAACTTTTCTGCTCTAGATGCTGTATAAAGAAGATACCAATTCATTTTTTAGTCAAATATAAAATGCATTAATTGAAGACTTAATCCAATTCAACTCGCTATACGAATCGATTGATTAAGTTTTATATAAAGCTATTTATCTTATAATAAATAAACTAGCTTCTTAACTAGTGTGATTTTTTATTTTCTAATTACTCCGCCCAGTTTTATGGCAGTAGTACGTATTGATATTTTTTGAGGGGTACTGGAATCACCATTCAGCGCTTTACGAATAGTTGGATATGTGCCTAATTCCAAAAGATTTTTTTTGACTTTGTAGTCGACTATAATTTTTTTATCCTTTTCCATATGATTGTATCTATTACAAATTGTTCATCATTAGATAATATTTTATATATTTGCAAGTTTTCAGGTTTTCAAATTTGAAACACATTACAACACTTTAAAATGCATTGTGATGTATTATAATATATTACGATGTCCACAAATATATTTGCGTCCTGTATTTTCAGGCTTTCAGATTCGAAATACGATGCAAATATATAAACATTATGTTTACATCAATACGCAAAATACGTTAAATATATGTATTTTGTTTATTTTATTTTTTATAGAATGATGAAAAGCTTAATTCTAAGAGAGTTAAAAAGATATTACAATTTCAAAAAAGATGTCGAACTTGCTCGACATTTAGAGATTACACCGCAATTACTATCAAATTGGGATAGTCGAGGTACTTTTGACCATCATATATTATACACAAAATGTGTAGAAATTAATCCAGACTGGATATTATCTAATGGACAAGGTCAAATGTTGCGTAGCAATTATATCAAAAGCGATGATAAATTAACGATTTCAGGCACTTCTATTTCGAATAACAATAATTTAAACATAAAAATTCCTATAATGGATATCTCAGCAACTGCAAGTATGGCAGATTATCCGGATGAAGATATTCTTAACATAAAGGATTACCTAGTGCTGCCTCAAAGTATGTTGCCTCACAACTCAACGTATGCTTGTGTGCGCGAACAAGGCAACTCTATGTCACCAACACTACACGATTCAGATAAAATAATTATTCGTTTGCTTGACAAATCTGAGTGGTTCGAGATGCCGGATGAACATGTTTATGTAGTAGTTGACAAAAAAGAGAAGAGCTATATAAAAAGAGTAAAGAACAGGTTCAATAAAGGTTTTATTGTCTGTATGTCCGACAATGTAGACAAAGCTAACTATCCGAATTTCAATATTGACAATGATGATATTTTATTTATATGGCATGTAGAACTGCACATTTCCAATAAAATGCGAAACATCAATGATAATTATTATAACCGATTAAAAATTGTCGAGGATCGTTTGGATGCCCTCGCGCAAGCACTAAATAAATAAATCTACATTTCCCCGTTCTGAGACTCTCTGCAAGCAGAATAAAACCTCTGATAGTAAAGTGAACACATCCATTATGCTGGCTTTTATATTCTTTTTTCTGTTCCTATCCGTCAGGAAGTTTTATGCTGCTTAATTTATCAGAACTACTGCTCATGGCATAAACAGGACTTTCCAGTTTACCAACCATATCCATATCACCAGTTACAGATATTGTCCGCTTCTGATTATTTCGGTTTATACTCTTATTCTTGAGTATTTTGACTATTTGAACCAAATTTCCAACAGGCACCATTTCTCTCCGCTGAATAAGAATTTTCAAACTCTGCAAATCGTTTATATTCGTTTTGTCGGAACTGGTGATGAAGAAGCCGTTGTTATACCACCCGCTACTTGTCCCGATAGGCTCCCTGAATCGTCACAGCAAACTGATCCAGTAAAATTGAATTTATTATAAAAATCTCCCCATTAACGACACCATCTTTGTTTTGGCTACAACAATAGTAGATTTGGAAACGTTTGTTTCTCAGTCACACTGTAATTTTGCATTACAAAACTAACTAACATCAAAAAAAATAGAAAATGAAAATTATAGTAACAGGTTCGTTAGGGAACATCAGTAAGCCGCTAACAAAAGAGTTGGTGCAAAAAGGACATCAGGTTACCGTCATAAGTAGTAAATCTGAAAGACAAAAAGACATTGAAGCATTGGGGGCTAAGGCTGCTATCGGAACAATGGAAGATGCCGGTTTTCTATCAACCAGTTTCAAAGGTGCAGATGCAGTATATGTAATGGAAACAATGGGTGGTAACAGTTTCTTTGACCCGAATCTTGATATCATAGCTGCTATTAACAAGATTGGCAATAATTACAAACAAGCCATTGAACAGTCGGGCGTAAAGCGTGTGGTGCATCTCAGTAGCATAGGTGCGCACACCGATAAAGGTAATGGACTTCTGGCTTTTCATTATAATGTGGAAAATATTCTGCAAACATTGCCGTCGGACGTATCCATTACCTTTATGCGCCCTGTAGGTTTTTACTACAATTTACTGGGCTTTATAAACACAATAAAAACTCAAGGTGTTATTGCAACAAACTATGGTGGTGACAGCAAAAAGCCCTGGGTTTCTCCCATTGATATTGCTGCTGCAGTTGCCGAAGAACTCGTAACACCGTTTGAAGGCAGAAAAGTGCGTTACGTGGCAAGCGAGGAAATAAGCTGTAACGAACTGGCAAGCCTGTTAGGGGCAGCTATCGGAAAGCCTGATTTGAAATGGGTGATTATTCCGGATGAACAACTGCTCAATGGAATGATAGCCGCAGGAATGAACCCAAAAATTGCTGCAGGCATGGTGGAGATGAATGCAGGTATGAATAACGGAGATTTGTATGAAGATTATTTCCGTAACAAACCAACCCTTGGTAAAGTTAAACTGGCGGAGTATGCAAAAGAATTTGCGGTCATTTATAATCAACAGTAATAGAGAAATTATGAATATTATAATAACAGGTTCGTTGGGAAACATCAGCAAACCGTTGACAAAAGAGTTAGTGGACAAAGGACATCAGGTTACCGTCATAAGCAGTAATCCTGAAAAACGAAAAAACATTGAAGCATTAGGAGCAAAAGCGGCAATAGGTTCTTTGGAAAACCCTGAATTTCTCTCAACAACATTCAAAGGTGCAGATGCAGTATATTGTATGATACCATTTGACTTCAAAGCAGCAGACCAGGATAAGTATTTTCAAAAAATAGGTGATAACTATGTTCAGGCCATTAAACGCACGGGTATAAAACGAGCCGTATTTTTAAGTGGCTGGACTGCCGATATAGTAAGCTCGTACAACACAAATGATATACTCTCACAATTATCGTCTATATCTGTTACCGAATTGCGCCCGGGGTCATTTTATACTAATATGTATGGCTATATTGACATGATAAAAGACATAGGGGTAATAATGTCAAACTATGGAGGAGAAGACAGAATTGCTTTTGTTTCGCCAAACGATATTGCAACCGTTGCAGCAGAAGAATTAACGACATCTTTTCAGGGAAGAAAAATCCGCTACGTTGCCAGTGAAGAATTGACGTGTAATGAAGCAGCCGCTATGTTAGGCGAATCCATTGGAAAACCCGATTTGAAATGGATGACATTAACAGATGAACAAATGCAGAATGGTTTAATACAATCGGGCATACCTTTGCAACTTGCTAAAAATATGGTAGAAATGCAAGCTGCAATGCATAGTGGGATTATATTCAAAAACTATATGCGCAACAGACCTGTTTTAGGTAAAACAAAGTTGAATGATTTTGCAAAAGAATTTGCAGCAGTTTATAATCAATAGAGATTATATAAGTTAGCAGTCATTTGAAGATCAAATAGGAATAATCATTTTGCAATATTATTACAACTAATAACCATTTATTGCTTTATAAAATATTAACAGACAAAGAATATGTGCATTCCACTGAGAAAAGAGTTTAATTATAATGTACCAATTGAGAAAGTTTGGCAAGCATTGACGGATGCGGATAAAATGAGAATATGGTATTTTCCTCAACTTCAAAAATTTGAACCTATAGTCGGATTTAAATTTCAATTTGACGATAACAGTGCAGAGTACCAAAAAGAATGGATCGTAACTAAAGTGGCAGAAGGCAAAACGTTGTCACATAGTTGGGCTTATAAAAACTATCCGGGAAGTTCAGAGGTAACGTTTGATTTATTTGCGGACGGAAACAAAACCAGGCTAAGAGTTACTCAAACAGGTTTGGAAAGTTTTCCAAATGACCCTCATTTCAAAAGAGAGCGATTTGAATGGGGGTGGGATAATCTTCTTGGACAAAACTTAAAGTACCTTCTTGAAGACGGGAATAATTCATGATTTAAGGAACTTAAAAATTTAAAAGAAAAAATGAAAACAGTATTGATAACAGGAGCCAACAAAGGAATTGGCTTTGAAACAGCAAAACAACTGGCACAACTGGGTTATTTTGTTTATTTGGGAAGCAGAGACAAGGCGAGAGGATTAGAGGCTATAACTAAGTTGAAGGATGCAGGAATTTCAAATGTGGAATTAATTGAGCTGGATGTAACAGATATTAATTCCATAAAACAGGCAAAACAAGAACTTGAAACCAAGATTGAGGTATTGGATGTTTTAATAAATAACGCGGGTATTAGCGGAGAGAGACCTCAAAATGCTACGGGCATTGAACTTGAAAATATACGGAAGGTTTTTGAAACTAATTTTTTTGGGGTGATTCAAACTACGCAACAATTTATAGATTTTTTAAAAAAATCAGATGAACCTAGAATAGTCAATGTTTCAAGCGAACTGGGATCTTTTGCAATTCAGAGTGATCCTGATTCGGAATTTTATGATTATAAATTGACTGCCTACTGTTCTTCAAAAACAGCATTGAATGCTTTTACTGTCATGTTAGCTTATGAATTTACGAACACAAATTTTAAAATAAATAGTGTTAGTCCTGGTTATACCGCAACTGACTTAAATCAGTATAGAGGAACACAATCGGTTGCACAAGGTGCAAGTGTAATAGTAAAATATGCGACGCTCAACAAAAACGGTGGAACAGGAAAATTTTATAACGAAGGAGGAGAAACAGCATGGTGAAAATCTGCAAAAGAATTCGCAGAAATTTATAACAAATAAAAATTACAATAATGAAAACAGTATTGATAACAGGAGCCAACAAAGGAATTGGCTTTGAGACAGCAAAACAACTATTACAAAAAGGATTTTACGTTTACATCGGAAGCCGAAATTTGGAAAACGGTTTACAAGCCGTTGAAAAGCTAAAAGCCATAAATTTGACAAATGTGGAAGCCATTCAAATTGACGTAACCGATGACAATTCCGTAAAGAATGCCCGAACTGAAATCGGCAAAAAGACAGACATTTTGGACGTTTTGATTAACAACGCAGGTATCAACGGAGGTGTTCCAAAAACCGCACTTGAAGCAAGAACTGACCAATTTTTAGCAGCGTTTAACACCAATGTATTTGGTGTAGCAAGAGTTACTCAAGCGTTTATTGACTTGTTAAAGAAATCGCAGGAACCAAGAATTGTAATGGTAAGCTCCAGCGTTGGCTCTCTTACGCTTCAAAGCGACCCAAATTGGTTGGCTTACAACTTTGCAAAGTATGCCGTTTATGGTTCATCAAAAGCAGCATTGAATATGTTCACCATTCATTTGGCTTACGAACTTCGGGACACGGCGTTCAAAGTGAATGCAGTTTGTCCTGGTTATACGAAAACCGATTTTACAAACCACAATGGTGGCGAAGTTGAAGAAGCAGCAAAACGCATTGTAAAATACGCTTTGTTAGACAAAGATGGAGTAAGCGGAAAATTTATCAGCGAAGAGACTAATCCGACAACAGGCGAAATTGCCTGGTGATAATTTGCAAAACACTTTTTTACATAACATTACCGCAAAAATAGTCATTATAAAAACAGATTTATTCAAAATTCAATATGAGTACAAAAAATAAAATTGCAGTAGTTACCGGCGGTAGCCGCGGATTGGGTAAAAACATGGCGTTGGCTCTTGCTAAAAAAGGAATTGACGTTGTCTTGACTTACAACAGCAACAAAGAAGCAGCGGATAAGGTCGTTGCAGAAATTCAATCATTCGGTCAAAAGGCATTTGCCTTTCAGTTAGATACAAGTGACATCAACTTGTTTGATAATTTTATTCAACAAGTAGCAGAGCAGTTGCAGGCACAAACAGGAAGTCCTAACTTTGATTTTCTAATCAACAATGCCGGAACAGGTTTATATGCATTGGCAACAGAAACTACCGAAGAACAACTGGATGCCATATTCAACATTCACTACAAGGGTGTATTTTTCCTTACACAAAAAGCATTGCCGTTTATGAATGATGGTGGTGGAATTGTCAATATTTCATCCGGACTTACACGAATCACGATGCCGGGTTCTTCGGTTTATGGTTCTATGAAAGCCGCAGTAGAAACCCTCACAACCTATTTAGCGAAAGAATTGGGGTCAAGAAAGATTCGTGTTAATGTGATTGCACCGGGTGCCATTGAAACGGACTTTGGCGGTGGTCGCACCCGCGACAATAAAGAAATCAATGCACATATTGCAAGTTTAACGGCTTTAGGTCGTGTTGGTTTACCCGATGATATTGGTGGCGTGGTTGCATTTTTATGTACCGAAGATGCCGGATGGATAAACGGACAGCGCATAGAAGTTTCGGGTGGACAATCTTTATAAAAATAAAAACCATACAATATGACAACTATCACACCGACCAGAATTAAAACAATAGCCGAATTTCATCGGTTAAGAGGATTGCCGAAGCCCGAGCATCCGTTGATCAGCGTAGTGAATATTGAAACTGTTGACTCTTCGGATAGTAATGAGTCGGCTAGTTTAATTCTTGACTTTTATTCTATCTCCATTAAAAGATGTCTGCTTACTAAATTCAAATACGGTCAACAGGAATATGATTTTGATGAAGGTGTGATGTTCTTCATTGCCCCCGGTCAGGTTTTTAAAATTGAAGTTGAGCCAAATTCAA
>Ga0302170_10000038_pt1 | contig 43131 bp, 37 predicted proteins | sample I_Fen_N2_1_FD_193492 | JGI IMG/M metagenome (GOLD analysis project Ga0302170, IMG submission 193492) | Peat permafrost microbial communities from Stordalen Mire near Abisko, Sweden - I_Fen_N2_1 | ecosystem: Environmental > Terrestrial > Soil > Wetlands > Permafrost | place: Sweden: Abisko...
CCACCGTACGACCAGCCCATAGCCCCCATGCGGGTTGAATCTACATACGACAGGTTAGCCAGTGCATCGGTTACTTTCATTAAATCGGTAAACGGTTTGCCACCCCAGTCGCCCGAAATTTCGCGGGTGTATTCCTGTCCGTATCCGGTCGATCCATGTGGGTTGGCATAAGCCAGCACGTAACCTGCACCCGGATAAACCTGCCAGTCGCCACGGAATGAATTCATCCACTGACTTTGTGGCCCGCCATGTACATTCAATATCAATGGATACTTTTTATTCGGATCGAAGTTGTGTGGTTTCACGATGAAAACTTCCAGCTTTTTGCCATCGGCACCTGCTACCCACATGGTGTCGGCAGGACGGATGTCCACTGTTCTTTCAAGTTCTTCGTTATAGGCTGTAAGCTGCGATACTTTCGTGTTGTTAGGAAGTTTGAAGCGATACAGCTCTGTGGGTTTTCCTGTCGAGCTGGCTGAATAATACAGGTATCCTTTTTTGTCCAGATCAAAGCTGAATATTGATTTTTCTCCACTAACAGGGCTTATCTTTTTGGATGCAATGTCGATTTTATACAAGGGTTGATGTCCCTGTACATCGGCTTGAAAATAGATAGATCTGGAATCGGCATTCCATTTATAGTCGTTCACCCAGTTGTCGAACGATTCGGAAATCATGTTTGTTTCTTTAGTCTGACGATTGTACAGAGCCAAACGGAATAAATCGGATTCATATCCGGGGATCAGTTGTTTGCGGTAAGCAATGTATTTTCCGTCGGGAGAGTAAGTTGGTGATCCGTCCCATGCTTTGTTGTCGGCAGTGATATTCACCGCTTCGCCACCGGTAACCGGAACCAGAAACAGGTCGGCATTGGTGGATGCTTCGGGGTGTTCGTCGTGATTGGATACATAACAAAGCTCTTTGCTGTCGGGCGAAAAGTTGTAACCGATGCCACCACCCAGCATAAATATGGGCGAAACAAACTTATCGGAAGTCAGGTCGGTGTAGGTGTTGGCTTCCACATTGTACATAATAATGTGCGAAGCTTTGCCGGCTGCGTAGTCGGTCCAGTGACGAAACAGAAGTTTGTCGGCCACATAAGCCTGTACCGGACCGTTGGTTGCCAGCGAATCTGTCAGTGCATTCTTTTTACTGTCGGCACCGCATTCGGGATATACTTCGGATGAAAAAGCGATGAGCTTGTTGTCCGGCGACAAAACAGGATCGTTTACACCCATCGAAAAGTCGGTGATTTTTTTAGACTGATTGTCGGCGAATGTGTATTGGTAAACCTGCGTATTACCCGAAGCCGATGACGTATAATATAAACTTTTGCTGTCGTTTGTCCAGGTGGGGTTACTATTTCCTTTGCCGGTGGTGGTAATCTGCTTTTTGTTCTGTCCGTCGGGGTTCATCACGTAAATGTCGGTCATGGTTTTACCTTTAGCCAGATCGTAGTTGGTTACTGTAAATGCCACGTGCATGCCGTCTGGCGATAAAGCGGGAGCTCCTACTCCCCGGACTTTGTATAAGTCTTCAATGGCGAAAGCTTTTTTCTGACCCACGACAGTTGCTGCCGACAGCCCGATAAAAGCGCACAATAAGTAAATTGTTTTTTTCATTCTAAATGTTCTTTAATTGCAATCTGATAAAATATACCCATCGCTCACCCGGGTGGGCATGGGTTTGTTAGTGAAATGGAATAATGCTGCAAAAGTACTAATTTGACCTTGATTTTGGTCGGTTTTGGAGAGAAAGTGAATACATATACCAATGTTGTTTAGTTAGGCACACAGAATATACAGATTTTACAGAACATGTGAAGTTGATTTGATTATTATATTTTTGATAATATGCATTTTAAATGGAATTTCTATTCTGTGTTTTTTCGTCTAATCCGTGTATTCTGTGTGCGAATCCTTATCTAAACGACATTGATACATATACGTATAAATAGTATGAGTAAAAAAAATTTTGTATCCGACGAATAGATATTCCCGGGTTATTGTTTTTCGGTCAGATACTTCCAATACCGCTTGGGTAAATGTTGCCGCTGTAGTTTGAGGTTGATGCGCTCTTTGATGGTCATCGATTTAAAATAACCTTTCCACAGTTCCTGAAAAAGCTTTTCATCTTTGGCCATAAGTTCTTCGTCTAGCTTACCTTCGGGAAAAAGATTGGTGCTGTCGAGCGTCATTTCGGTTACAGTCTTCAGGTCGTAGTAAAATCCGTAGTTGCGTTTCACATCGTATATAATCCATTTCTGGTCGGCAAAGCGGTCTTTGAAATGTTCCAGAATGAGCGGTAAGCAGTTGTGATCAGGCGATACGGGTGCGAAAAAGATATCGTCGGCCGCTTTCTGGAAACGTACGTACTCTATCATCCTGCACTTTTCCCTGTCTACTTTCTGTGCCACGTTGCGCATTTGCAGCACGTCATCGTCGGCAAAGTTCATTTCGATGGACTGTTTGCTGTCAAATGTTTTTCGGATATAACGAAAGATGAGCTCATCGCTGGCGGGCAGTTCGGAGAGCCACACGTGGGTGAGCATGTTGCGGGTAGTCCGCTGTAGTTTCTTTTCCAATGCTTTCCATACACGGCTTGCCTTGTCTGTTTGCGTCAGTACGGTGTAACTTTCATCCACAAACAAGGGTTCCAGTTCATCTTCCTCCAGCAGTTTGTCGGGAAATATTTTCCGGTTATAGGCATCAAACACAGCTGTGAGTAATCCTTCGAATGTTTTGTCGTAATGGAAGATGATCATAAAGTAAAAGAATCCCTAGCCCCTAAAGATAAAATAGTTTGTTTATAAGAATGTATGTCAATTCAGAATCAAATAAATAATAATAACCACTAAGGCACAAAGTACACTAAGAATCACTAAATATTTTATATAAGTAAATGAAAGAGTATAATATCCTGTTTGCTTTTGAATATAATGTCGTAGGAGTGGCATTATTAATAACTATCAAGCTTTGTGTTACTGGGTGTTCTTAGTGACTTAGTGGTGTTTTATTCTAGCCTTATGGATCGAACACCAGCGACAATTGTTGCCGATTGTCTTTTCCTTTTCCCATTTTTTTCTCAGTAAGTATTCGTCGTACATACTCGGGCGAGGTGTCGCTCACGGTGTTTACGGTTAGCTCATTGCAGGTGATAAAATACTGTGCTTTTTTCATCACCACCCCTATCTTTTTCAGATCGGCACTTCGCAGTCGGGCAAACCGGCGTGAAGTAACGATGAGCTGCGCCGATTTTACCCCAATGCCCGGAATGCGCAGGATCATCGAATAATCGGCTTTGTTTATGTCTACCGGAAATTGTTCGGGGTGTCGCAAGGCCCAGGCCAGTTTGGGATCTATTTCCAAATCCAGATCAGGATATTTCTCATCTACAATCTCATCTACTTTGAATTCGTAGAAGCGGAGCAACCAGTCGGCTTGATAGAGCCTGTTTTCGCGTACCAGTGGCGCTTGCTTTGCAGTTGGCAACCTGTTGTCGTATGAATTGACGGGGATATAGCCCGAATAGTATACCCTTTTCATGCTGGGACGCTGATAAAGCGAAGCCGAGGTTTGCAGTATCTGCTTGTCACTTTCGTTGGTGGCACCAATAATCATCTGTGTGCTTTGTCCGGCGGGTGCAAAGCGCGGAGCAAACCGATGCTTCTGACGTTCTTCTGCACTTTCGAGTACGCCCTGCTGAATGTATAGCATGGGCTTATAAACACTCTCGTGATCTTTTTCGGGTGCCAGCATTTTGAGGTTTTCCTCGGTGGGTATTTCTATGTTCACACTCATACGGTCAGCATACAAGCCGGCTTCGTGTACCAGTTGCTGACTGGCACCGGGAATGCTTTTCATGTGAATATATCCGTTGAACTTATGAACCGTACGGAGCTCTTTTACTACCCGCACCATACGTTCCATGGTATAATCGGCATTGTTTATAACCCCTGAACTGAGAAACAAGCCTTCTATGTAGTTGCGACGGTAAAACTCGATGGTAAGTTCCACCAGTTCCTCGACGGCAAAGGTGGCGCGACGGATATCATTGCTCCGGCGATTGATGCAGTAAGCGCAATCGAAGATGCAATAATTGGTAAGCATGATTTTGAGCAACGATACGCAACGTCCATCCTCGGTGAAGCTGTGGCATATTCCCCAACCGGCTGTACTGCCAATGCCACCAGGAGTATTTTTCCGGGTAGTACCGCTGGAGGCGCACGAAACATCGTACTTTGCCGACTCAGCCAGAGTTTTAAGTTTTTCGAGGATTTCTTCTTTCATCTGATGCAAAGTAACGGATTTTGTTCCATAAAAAAGTGTCGGCAGTTATTAAAATTCAATTCATGTTGATAAGTTTTGAGTGCCCGATTAGGTGCTTTATTTCTACCCCTGTTTGCAATTAATCAGGGAGGGTTGTTTATTTTCTACCGATCATTTATTCCTTGAAATACTGTAGTTTCCCCGAATTTCTTTATTTTTGTGGCATAAAAAATGAGTCTTTCTCTTTTCTTAAACTGCATTGGTATGAAAAAACTCTTCTTACTCCCGCTTCTCATCTTAAGTTTGGCTGCTTCGGCTCAGACAATTTATCATACTCAGATTTTTAATCCGAATATAAAAACGCTGCAAATAGGCGTGGTGGGTACAAAGCTTGGTTTACCCATTATGCAGCTTAATAGTTCGGATGTGATGCAGGTGAGTTTCGATGAAATGACGCACGAAGCACATGCTTACGGTTATAAAGTGATTCATTGTGATGCCGACTGGACGGCTTCGGATCTTGTCAGCTCCGAGTACCTGAACGGTTTTGCTTCGGGGAATATTACCACCGATACTTTGTCGCTTAACACCACTTATTTGTATACCCATTATGCATTTTTGTTGCCCAACGAAGATCTGAGTTTTAAACTGTCGGGAAATTATGTGGTGCTGATATACGAAGACAATCAGGTGGATAAACCCATTGCGCAGGCTTGTTTTTCGGTGGTAGAACCGCAAATAGGTATTTCGGCCACGGTACGTGGAAATACAGACTCCGAATTCAGCGGAAAATCGCAGCAGCTGGATTTCGACCTGTCGTTGAACGGTTATCAGGTACGCGATGCCATTTCGGAAATCAAGGTAGTGGTACGCCAGAACAACCGGACGGATAATCAGGTTACCGGGATTAAACCAACCTATCTGGCAAGTTCGAAATTGAGCTATATAAATAATGCTGCTTTGATATTCGAGGGAGGATATGAATATCATCGTTTTGATATCTCGTCGGTTTACGCTGCGGGCGAAGGTGTAGAGCGGATTGTTTATACACAACCACATTACGAAGCTGTTTTGACGAACGATAAAGTGAAAACAACCCAAACTTATCAGGCTTATCAGGATGTAAATGGAAAATTTGTGATTAATCTTCAAGGTGCGGAAAACAGTAATACCGAAGCTGATTATATGTTGGTGCATTTCAATCTTCCCACTACCCAGCCTTTTTTTGATGGTCAGTTGTATCTGGGAGGTGAGTTTAATTATAATCAGTTAGACGATGGGGTACGACTGAAATATGACGGAAAAACCGAAAGTTATTCTCAAACCGTTTTACTGAAACAAGGCGGGTATAACTACCAGTACTGGTTTGTGCCTAAAGGTGAACAGAAAGCTTCGGCCCAACGTGTAGATGGAAGTTACTGGCAAACGGGCAATGAATACACGATTTATGTGTATCACCGTCCGTGGGGTGCGCGTTACGATAAGTTAGTGGGAGTAAAGATTGTAAATTGACAATTTTATCTTGTCGTCAAATCTTCACATTCACCATTTTTTTTGTACTTTTGCGGTTTAAATTAAACGTATTAATATAACTTTGGAATTATTCAAATATACATTAAATGAAAGTATATAAATTCGGAGGCGCATCAGTGCGTTCGGCGGAAGGAATCCGCAATATTGCGCGTATTGTTTCAGGGATTGACGATGATCTTTTTATTGTGGTTTCGGCCATGGGAAAAACCACTAATGCCATGGAGGCGGTGTTGGATTTTTTTATGAAAGCCGACCGCGAAGGAGCTCTTCAGAGGTTATCCGAAGTGGAATATTATCACGATCTGGTGATTGCCGATTTATTTCTGGATAAAAAAAATGGCGTAAAGGCTGTGAAACCTTTGTTTGATGAGTTGAAGAAAATAATAACTCATGGAGTGGGCGATGACTACGATCGTTGGTATGACCGTTTGGTCTCTTTTGGTGAAGTGATTTCAACGAAGGTAGTCTCTGCTTTTCTTACTGAATCAGGTATTGATAATGCATGGCTGGATATGCGGGGCTTGTTGGTGACCGACAGTAATTACCGAGAAGCCAATGTGCGTATGGACGAATCGCAGGTCAGGTTGCAACAGGCTGCTGATTTTACAAAGAACCGCATATATATTGGTCAGGGATTTATCGGTGCTAATATTAAGGGCGATCCGACAACACTAGGTCGCGAAGGTTCCGATTATTCGGCTGCGGTGGTGGGCAATTTGCTCGATGCCGACAGTGTGTCTATCTGGAAAGACGTTCCGGGTATTCTGAATGCCGATCCGCGTATCTTTGATAACACAGTGCTTATTCCTGAGCTGACCTATCTTGATGCCGTGGAACTGGCATATAGCGGTGCTCAGATTATTCACCCGAAAACGATCAAACCGCTCGAAAATAAACAAATCCCTTTGTATGTCCGTCCGTTTGGAAATCCCGACGAAGCCGGTTCGGTTATCAAAGCTTCTACCGAGCACCCTATTGATGTTCCGGTATTGATACTTCGTAAAAAGCAGGTGTTGGTCACGATTCGTCCGCGCGATTTCTCTTTTGTACTGGAAGAAAGCTTATCGAAAGCCTTTGCCGTGATGAACAAGCACCGCCTGAGGGTATCTCTCATTCAGAGTTCGGCTGTCAGCATCTCGGTATGCGTGGACAATACGCGCTACCTGTCTGGAGCGCTTGACGAACTGGGTACCGACTTTAAAGTGACCTATAACGACGGACTGGAACTGCTTACCATCCGTGGTATTATGAACGAAATAGTGGAAAAAACAACAAAAAACCGTACTATTTTACTTAGTCAACGTACCCGAAGAAGCGGACGCTTTTTGATGAAGGAAATTTAATGGATTATTACCGTGAAGTTGCGTCGTAAATAAGAAATTGCCATTATCGAATGACGTAAGTAATCGGAAGAAGATAATGTCGTATTTTCTAAAAAGAATGGAACGCTGATTTTACGGATTGAGTGGATAAAAACGGATAATAATTAAACGGATCTAAAACTGATCTTAGTCATGCAAGCATGACAGATAAGAGTCTAAACTATTGAAAATCATTTCGACTTGTCGAAATTAAAATCCGTATAAAAATCCGCTAGATCAGCGCTTATCCGCGTTCTAATCTTCTTTTCTCTTTGATATAATTATGCAACATTATATTTATCCAAGTACTTATCATGTGATTAGTCTTTTTTATTGTGAAAAGTCAATGCTTTATCTTTGATGATGGATTCCCATTCCTGCTCAAAGTTTGGAGTGAAAATATTGTTACCTAATTGTATTTCTATATCAGCTATTTTCCAAAACCTCCCGTCAGAGATTTCAACGGGATCTGCATTAATCTCGCCATTAAAAAAAGTGTAAAAACTATGAACTAGTTCAGCTTCCTGATGTGATATAAATTTATAGCGAGTTATAAACGTTGGCTTAAAATCACTAATTCCAAGTTCTTCACGTGCTTCACGTCTTAAAGCTGCTTCAATCTCTTCACCATAATCAACATGTCCACCTACCGAAGTGTCCCATTTCCCCGGCTGAATATCTTTGTTTAAGGCCCTTTTCTGCAAGTATAATTCGCCCGCAGAATTGAATACGTGCAAATGTACCACCGGATGAAGTATAAATGTTCCCGAATGGCATTCGGTACGTGTTGCTTTACCGATGATGTTGCCATCTTCATCTACGGCAGGAAAATATTCAATGTTGTCCATTCGTTTAAGCTTTTTATTTGTTTGCAAAGGACAGAATAAAAAATGAAATGGAACTTATTCATCATCAGAATTTAACATGTTATATAGATAATTTGCTCACTTTTATATTCACAGATTGCGGCATTTCTAAAGAATTGTAGTATCTTTGCGTTTAGAATTGGAAATGCATATTCACATAATTTCGCTAACTACTGTTAGGTCTGTTTGTCTGTTTATTCTCTTGTCGAAATCAGTGGTGAATAGCGTGAAGTTGCGATGATTTAATATCTAAACTAATTATTTGGATGAAAGATTTTAAAATTGCTGTTATTGGATTGGGCTATGTTGGCTTGCCATTAGCAATAGAATTTGGTAAAAAGTATAAAGTCCTTGGATTTGATATAAATAAAGAACGTATTGAAGAATTACAACAGGGTGTTGATCATACGTTAGAAGCAGATTTGGTAGGTCTGCGCGAATCTACGGCTCTTCGGAAACAAAAACCGGAGCTGGGTTTGTCATTCTCATCTGATGAAGCCGATCTTAAAGACTATAATACATATATAGTAACTGTCCCCACTCCGATAAATAATTTCAATATGCCTGATTTGCGACCTCTTATCAAGGCTTCGGAAATGCTTGGACGGGTTATTTCCAAGGATGACATTGCTATTTATGAATCCACTACCTATCCCGGTTGCACCGAAGAAGACTGTGTACCTGTAATTGAAAAGGTATCCGGACTGAAATTTAATCAAGACTTTTTTGCAGGTTATAGTCCAGAGCGGATTAATCCCGGCGATAAAATAAATACACTCACCAAAATTAAAAAAGTGACGTCAGGTTCTACACCTGAAATAGCCAACCGAGTAAACGATCTTTATGCATCCATTATCACGGTGGGTACTCACAAAGCTCCCAGTATTAAAGTAGCAGAAGCTTCTAAGATTATAGAAAATGCTCAGCGTGACGTCAATATTTCCTTTGTAAATGAGCTTGCTCTTATTTTTGACAAAGTAGGTATTGATACGAATGATGTAATTGATGCTGCCGGTACCAAATGGAATTTTCTTAAGTATCGTCCCGGTTTAGTTGGCGGACATTGTATTAGTGTTGATCCGTATTATTTGGCCAGTAAAGCCGAATCCTTGGGTTACGTTCCGCAGGTTATTCTTTCCGGCCGCCATGTCAACAACAGTATTGCTCCTTTTATAGCCAATAAGGTATTGAAATTGATGATTCAGAAGATTCATTCCATTAAAGGTTCAAATGTGCTGATCTTAGGGGTGACTTTTAAAGAAAATTGTCCGGATATTCGAAATACTAAAGTTGTTGATATTTACCGCGAGTTATGTGAGTTCGGATTAAATGTAGATATTTATGACCCCTGGGCCTCTAAAGAGGAAGTGAAGCATGAATACGGCATTGATATTCTGAATAAATTCGATCCATCCAAAAAATACGAAGCCATTTTACTGGCAGTAGCTCATACCGAATTTGAATCTATAAATTTTGAAGAATATTATAAAGCCGGTACTGTTGTATTTGATGCGAAAGCGGTGATCGACAGGCGCTGGGTTGATGGAAGACTTTAGACAGTGAACAGTCATCAGTGAACAGTTATCAGTCATCAGTCATCAGTGAACAGTTATTGGCCATCAGTGAGTAGTTATTAGTTATAATATGTAAAGTTTAAAGAGTCCGTGATCCTAAAACCGAATATTTTACGTTGGTATGCTGTATATACAGCTCCGAGGGCTGAGAAGAAAGTGAGTGACCGTTTTTCTGAGGCCGGTATTGAGCATTATCTGGCATTGCAAACGGTAAAGCATCGATGGAGTGATCGGGTAAAAGAGGTAATTGTACCGGTAGTAAACGGTTATATTTTTGTACATATATTACCTGTAGACTTTGATCGGGTAACAAAAATTTATGGTGCTATCGCTTTTGTCAAAGAGGCTGGGCTACCGGCTCCGATTCCGGATAATCAAATGGATAATCTCCGGTTTATGGTTGAAAATTCGGATGAACCGGTCGAGTTTAGTCAGGAAAATTTTGAACGTGGAGAATCGGTTTGTATTAGCAAAGGTCCGCTGGAGGGAATGTTGGGCGAGCTGATAGAGGTGAAAGGAAAACATAAGGTATTGGTTCGGCTCGAGCGATTTGGCTCGGCTATTACCACAGTGCCTGTTTCGTTTATCGAAAAGATTAAATAATAAGGACGACTGTGTGCAACGTTTATACAGCATGCAACGTCTGTAATATGAAATAATATTTCAGGTTAATAAATTGATTTCGTTACTCCCTTCTGGGAGTGACGAACCTCTTTATGTCAATATAAAAAAAGCTTTGAAATTTAGACACTAATTAGTCCGCATTTTTTAACGAATATTTATGAAGAAAATTAATCTTGTTTTACTGGCATGTTTGTTTGTCGGTAGCCTGCTAGCTCAGAATGTTGATGTAAGTAAACTAAGTCCCGAACAACTGGCTGCTTATAAAAAATATAAAGGTGGAAGCAGTGGATCGGTAACTAATACTACGCCTGATAATGTGACTGAAAGATCGGTCAATGATGATGACGATGACGATAACAATAGCAATATGTATGGCGATGAAACAGATCAGACAAACCAAAAACAGAACGCTACAAACAGAAACCAGAGAAGCCGAAATACAAAACAAAATAAATACAAGTCCAACTATAAGTATGACGAGCAAAACCCGGTTGTCAAGCCTAAAGCTATCTTCGGTTCGTATTTATTCAGCAAAAATAATCTGACTTTTGAACCGAAATTAAATATTCCGACACCTCCCAAATATATTTTGGGTACCTACGATGAGCTGATTATCGATGTGTCGGGAATGTACGAGGCCAATTATAAACTAAAAGTAAGTCCCGAAGGTTTTGTCCGGGTACCAAATGTAAGTCCTATAAAGGTAAGTGGGCAGACCATTGAAGCTGCAACGAGAAGCATTAAGAGCCGACTCTCTTCTATCTATCCCAGCTCACAAATAAATGTTACACTGGGTAGTATTCGTAGTATCCGTGTTACAGTGGTGGGTGAAGCAACCCGCCCGGGAACGTATACCTTACCTTCACTGGCTACCGCCTTTAATGCTCTTTATGCCTGTGGAGGACCTGATTCTATCGGTTCTATGCGTGATATTAAAGTAGTACGACACGGTAAGGTGGTTGCCAATGTGGATGTATATAACTTTCTGCTGGATGGTGCTTTTACAAATAATATCGGTCTGCAGGACGAAGATGTAATTAAAATAGAGCCTTACAAAGTACGTATAACTATTGCCGGAGCTGTGAAACGTGAAGGTTTTTTTGAAGCCTTGCCCGGTGAAACAATGCAACATTTAGTGCGTTTTGCCGGTGGGTATAACGACAATGCTTATAAGGCACTTATAACAACTATCCGATTGACCGATAAAGGAAAAACAGTGGTTGATGTAGCCGAAAATCAATTTGCAACCTTTAAATTACAATCGGGTGACTCTTGTTTTGTATCTACCACTTCTACAAAATTTGATAACCGGGTTGATATCAGTGGGTCGGTTTATCGCCCCGGAACGTATGCGCTGGATTCGGGAATGACCGTAAAACAATTGATTACCAAAGCGGAGGGTATCAAAGAAGATGCCTATCTGAATATGGCTTTTATTAATCGTAAACAAGCTAACCAGATACCTGAAATCATTGGATTTAATCTGGGTGAGGTGCTGCATGGCGAAAGACCGGATGTTCCTCTTCAAAAAGATGACTCGGTGGTGGTTCGCAGTTTGTTTGATTACCGCGAAGGTCAGTTCGTATCTATTCAAGGGGCTGTTCAGGAACCGGGAGAGTTTAAGCTGGTAGAAAATATAACCATAAAAGATCTGATATTTAAAGCCAAAGGATTTACCGAAATGGCAAATACCGATTCGGTAGAGTTGGTACGTATCATTAAAGATCCTCAGCGCCTGCTTTCTAGTAACGAAAGAACCATTGTTTATAAATTTGCGCTTGATAAAGATCTCAACTTTAAAAAGGGAGGGGCTGATATGGTACTCGAAAACGGCGATCAGGTTATTGTCCGTACCATTTCGGGTTATGAAGAAATCCGCATGGTGAAGGTGGAAGGCGAAGTGCTGCAACCCGGAAATTATAGCATAACCAATAAAGCCGAACGCATTTCGGATCTGATTAAGCGTGCCGGTGGATTTACACAATATGCTTATCCGCTGGGTGCCTATCTGATCCGGACAGAAAAAGTTATCGGCGTGCAAAAAAAGATGAATGAGCTCACTAAAGAAAATGCTAAAAAGCAACTGAAGGGTAAAAATGATAATAAAGTGGATGCCTCATTGGTAAAAGCCAGTGGAAGTACAGATGCATTAAGTGATGCAGACTCTATTCAGGGTAAAATGTCGAAAAGCTCTAAAATGGATAAGGTCTTTAAATCCGAAGGAATCGTAGGTATCAATCTGATGGAAATCATGAAACACCCGGGTGGTAAAAATGATTTTTATCTGGAAGAAGGAGATGATATCTTTGTTCCTCGCGAATTGCAAACTGTAAAGGTTATGGGTGAAGTACTATTCCCAACTTATATCGGCTATGAAAAGGGTAAAAGCCTGAGAAGTTATATCAGCGGTGCCGGCGGTTTTACCGAGCAGGCACAGGCTAAAAAAACCTTTGTACTCTATGCCAATGGAACAGCTAAAAGCACGACCAGCTTTTTAGGTATTCGTCATTACCCGAAACTGCAACCGGGAGCCCGCATTATTGTGCCTGAAAAACCAACCGAGATAAAGAATCCATTGTCAGCCGGCGAAATGGTTGGAATCCTGACTTCCATCACCTCTGCTATGGTACTTATTTATTCTGTTGTAAAATAATAGTGATGATGAATACAGATCAAAAAGTAAATACGGTGAATAACGACGAGATATCGTTGAAAGAATTAATAGAAAAAGCTAAAGAGGGATGGCACTACCTGCTAAGCAAATGGCTTATTATTCTGATCTTTGGATTAGGAGGAGCTGCCATTGGACTGGTAGCTTCATTGCTGACCAAACCTAAATATACAGCACATCTTTCGTTTGCTTTGGTAGAAAAAAGTGCCGGAGGCGGTGGCCTTGCCGATCTCGCATCATCCTTTGGATTGAGTAGCATGATGGGAGGTGGAAGTAATGGTGCTTTTAGCGGTGATAACTTGTTGGAAATTATGCAATCGCCTCATACCATTGAACAAACACTTTTAACGCCGATAGTTTATCAGGGTAAAAAACAAAATCTGATTGAAGCCTATATTCAGTTTAATGAATTGCGTGAAGGGTGGCAAAAAAATAAGCAAAATAAGGAATTACAAACACTGACTTATCCGGTAGGACAAAAGAGGGAAACTTTTACCCGTACCCAGGATAGTGTGATGCATGGTATTTACGATCAGATCATAAAATCGAATGCGCTAACCATTGCCCGTAAGGATAAAAAGTTAAGCTTTGTAAATGTAAGCTTCACCAGCAAAGATGAGGTTTTTTCTAAATTGTTCGAAGAAAAACTGATGGAGGAAACGTACCGGTTTTACAGTGATACGCGTACTTCTCAAAGTCGTGCCAATATTAATATGATGCAAGCTAAGGCAGACTCCATCCGACGATTGTACGATTCATCCTTATATAAAAGTGCCGGTTATTCGCAGGTCAATATCAATCAGGCCTTGCAGTTTGCCGCGGTACCTAAGCTTAAGCAGGAAAATAATGCACAGCTCTATGCCACGGTATATACCGAAGTGTTGAAAAATCTTGAAACGCTAAAGTTAGATATGGCACGCGAAACACCCATTGTGCAAATTATCGATACACCCCGTTTTCCGTTGGATAAAGAACGACTGGGAAAAGCTAAAGCAATGGCTATGGGTGGCGTGTTGGGCGGTTTCCTGATTGTGTTTTATTTATTGGGAGCGATGTTTTTGAAAAGTGCGCTGAAAGAATAATGTGATGATGTGTTGATGTGTTGATGTGTTGATGTGATGATGTGTTGATGTGATGATGTGATAATATGTTGATGTGATAATATGTTGATATGATGATGTGACGATGTGATAATGTGAAGATAGGGTGATTATTGCCACGAAGTGGCTAACTGTAAATTGAAAATCGGCGTAGCCAATAACTCCGGTAAGCGAAGCGCAACCGGGGGATGAAAGTGACCCTAAATCTACAACCACGTAGTGGGTTGAACATTAAGATAATATCTTGTTGAATTTGCGAGTTTAATATCAATAAGGATCTAAATAAGATTAAAAAAGTAAGCGGAAGGATATAATGTCGTATTAAAAAAAATGGAACGCTGATTTTACGGATTGAGCGGATAAAAACGGATGATAACTAAACGGATCTAAAACTGATTTTAGTCATGCAAGCATGACAGATAAAATCCTGAACTATTGAAAATCATCCCGATTTGTCGGGATTAAAATTCGTATAAAATCCGCTATATCAGCGTTTATCCGCGTTCTAATCTTTTTCCATTTTTATATTTACTTATACGACATTGATTTATCTAAGTACTTAATCAACTGGTTGAATTTTTTGAAGAGAGCATTCTTTAAATAAATCATTTAGCCAATAGAGTTACGATAGCTACTGAAATAGTCCGTAGGACTTAAGTAATCGGAATTAAATAATGTCGTATTTGTAATTCTTGAAGTTTGTTAATAATGTCGCACCTACGGAGCTTATTGAATTCGATTGCATGTACTATTCTACCATACTGCCGGTACTACGTACCTGTCTTAGCCACAGAGTGGCGATAGTATGGTAGATTCAATTGTTATTTAAGGGCAACAAAGCTCCGTAGGTGCGACATTATTTTTCAATAAGAAATACGACATTATATTGCTTCGCTTACTTATACATCCATAGAATAAACTCATTTGGCATGATTAATGATTAGTGATTAATGATCAATTGTCAACGATCATTGCTTAAATATAGGTTATTGTGGTGGGCGGTTAATAGAAAAATAAAAATAATAACGGAAATGGATGTCATTTTGATAAAAATAATTATATTTGTTGTTTTAAATGCAGTGCTAAAATACAAATTGTATTGCTGCATAAGCTACTAGTTTGTAGCTGTTATAGGTAGGTATAGGTTTTAGTTTTGGATTGTTTGTGATAGGTTAAATTTCTAATTTGAGTATGGTCTTTCTATTTCAATTTTCATATTCATCTATTAATAATTTAAATCAAATTAAATGAAAATGATGAACACCCGACTCTTCAATTGTAAAGATGAAGAATTGCCTGTTGCATTGAAAGCCGTTGCATTTGTTTTGAAGCGCGATCTTGCAGATTTTACTGCATATTCGCCTAAATTTTCGTTAGCTTATGCAACTGATTTTGACGCAAAAATTGTTGTTATTTGTGATTTGCTGGAACCTCAATCGGAGACGCTGGCAAAAAGTATTATTACCGCAAGGTACTCTGCTACGATGAATGGACTGATTGATCCTATTAATCGTGTTACCGGTTATCTTAAACTATCTAAAGCTAAACTGAACATTAAACCTACTGCTTTTGGCTTTGCTGCTTTGCGTAAAAGCATCAATGCACACGATATAGAAGGTGCTATTGACAGTTTGCATATTGTGTTGGAGAATATTGGTACTTATAAAGTTTCTCTGGCTGAACAAGGTTTGACCGATGAGCTGGTTGCTGATTTGACTGCTGCTTTCAATTCTATGCAGGCTGATAAGCAACAACAAATCGAAATTGCCAGTAATCGCAGACTTATTGTTCAAAATAATGTATCGTTGCTGAATGAGGTGTATGAACAAGCTGGTGAAATACTCTCGGTAGGCAAAATTTTGTATAAGGCTAAAAATCCGGCAAAATTAGCGGATTATACTTTTACCGAAATACTAAAAAAAACCAGACAAGGGGTTAAAAGTGCGGCAACAGCTGCCAAGAATGCATTAAAAACTTCTGAAAAGTAAACAGAATATGAAAAGGGAAATAGAAAGACTTTTTTCAATTATAACAATCAGATTTAAAGTATTCTAAATAGTTAGCAGAACGTTCTAAAAGCATAGCAGAGGATTCTAAAGGCATAGCAAGACGTTCTAAAAGCATAGCAAAGGATTCTAAAAGTATAGCAGATTATTCTAAAGAGTTAGCAAGACGTTCTAAAGGTTTAGCAGAAGATTCTAAAAGTATAGCAAAACGTTCTAAAGACATAGCAAGGGAATCTGAAAATTCAAAAATAGTTAATAATATAATTTTACAGTGTAACACCGAGTAATCACTGAGTGAATACAGTGAAAACAATAAACGAATAGCACAAACCATGATATTTCACGGAGGATACAAAGAAGTACGTTTACCTGAAATTTTAAAAGGAAGGTATGCTAAAGACTTTGGCGTCGGTTTTTATTGTACCGAGTTGCAGGAACAAGCAGTTCGATAGGCCAGACGTTTTGATACTCCTATTGTAAGTATTTATGATTTTAAGCCTGATACAAAGCTGAGAGAACTTGTGTTTTCTGAAATGTCAGAATCATGGCTCGACTTTGTGGTTAATTGCAGAGCCGGAATTCAACATGATTATGACATAGTAAGCGGTCCGATGGCCAATGACCAGATATATAACTATATTTCCGACTATATAAGCGGAGTACTTACCAAAGAACAATTCTGGGTGCTGGCAAAATTCAAATATCCTACGCACCAGATATGTTTCAGCACGGATGATGCACTGAAATGCCTGACTTTTATCAACTCTGAGAATTATGACCGGTAGAGAACCAAAAGAAAACAATGATGTTTTTTTTGTTTGTAGCCTGATTGAATATATTGCACGACGAACAAAAAATCATCGATCGGTAGTGGTTAATACCCTTGGTCGGGATAAGCTGCAGCATATTTTCAATCTGGCCGATATTTATCACTCCGATAATATAGATAAGGTAAGAGATGAGTTGATAGCTGAATGCAAAATAGAAACAGGTCATTTTGACAATGTGCTGACAACACATTATTCCATACCCACCATTTGGGATATTGGGAAAGTGTACAAACGACTGATCATGGATATTGTTGCTAGCAGGGATACTTCCGATTCTGTTGGAGTGCTGATAGAAGTGCATAATTCATGGATCTCCCGTAAAATAGAAAACTTTAATAGTAGCATGTATTTCGAAAATCCGGTTTATATCTTCCAGCCGTATTTGGTGGGGGAGATGAGTTGGATTAAATACATTGTGAAACCCAGTGAAAGTATACCGAGCAACTCCGTGAAACTTAAATAGCACGGTATATCACTGTGAAATAAAAAAATAGAAAGGTCTTTTCAATTAAAACAAGTAGATTTAAAGCATTCTAAAAGTATATTGCAGAACGTTCTAAAGGTTTAGTTGAGTGCCCCAGAATTCGAATAATGATTACTCTAACACTTAATCTTTTTTATCATTCAATTATAAGGCTTCAAATGAGAAATTCAAATAGTTTAGTATATGGATTGATCCAGTACTATATGTTTTTTATATACATACGGCAGTTTTACAAACTTAACATTTCTGTAGATAAATATTAATTAATATTGATTGATGGCTTCTTTAACTCGTAATATTATCGCAAATTATTTAGGTCGGTCTTGGTCTGCCCTATTAAGTTTACTACTAATTCCATTATATTTAAAATATTTAGGAGTAGAGGCTTATGGACTTGTAGGCTTTTTTACATCGCTAACTGGTATGTTAGGTGTTCTTGATTTGGGAATCGGAGCAACGATGAATAGGGAACTTGCACGATATTCGGCAAAAGAGGGAACTGCTGGTAAGCAAAGAGATTTAGTTAGAACACTAGAATCAATTTATTGGGGAATTGCAATTATCGCTGGTGCTGTAATTTTTTTTGCAGCTCCTTTTATTGCTAATTCATGGATAAAAGTTCAGATTCTTTCGCCTAACTCTGTTTTAACGGCCATTCAATTTATGTGTGTGGCAATCGCTTTAAATTTTCCGATATCTCTCTATCAAGGTGGATTAATGGGTTTACAACGGCAGGTTCTTGTAAATACAATTCTGATTTTTACTGGAACATTACGAGGCCTAGGAGCAATTTTAGTGTTATGGCTTGTATCACCAACTATTGAAGCTTTTTTTATATGGCAGGCAATTTCAAGTTTTGTTGGATGTATTGTATTCTATATTGCTATGTGGCTGTCTTTATCAAAATCAAACAAGAGAGCTCAGTTTAGTATTTTGATTCTAAAAGGCATTTGGAAATATGCAGCTGCAATCTCAGCGAGTGCTATTATTGGTATTATTCTTTCTCAACTAGATAAGATAATCTTAAGTAAAATGTTGCCAATGAGGATGTTTGGATACTATACATTAGCTGCGACGCTTGCTTCTGCAATCTGGATGATTATTACTCCATTTATTAATGCTTTATTTCCAAAATTGGTTCATTTGCATGAATTAAATATAACTCGAGATATAAAAAAATTATTTCATCACTCGTCTCAACTATTATCTCTATTGCTTTTCCCTGTAGCTGCTATTTTTGTTTTTTTTTCAAGAGAGATACTTTTACTTTGGACTCATGATCCAAGTGTTGCTGAAAACTCATATTTAATCGTTGTTTTTTTAGTCTTAGGGACTATGCTTAATGGAACAGCAACTCTTCCTTCTAATTGTGCGTTGGCTTTTGGTTGGCCAACACTTGTTACATATACGAATATTATACAGGCTATTATCATAGTTCCATTAATATTAATTATGGCTTATTGGTTGAAAGGGATTGGTGCTTCAATAGCATGGGTCGTAATGAACAGTACATATATAATTTTTATGGTACCAGTATTTTTTCGGCGTTATCTTAATAATGAAAAATGGAAGTGGTATGTGAATGATATTGGTATACCATTTGTAACGGCCTTCTCAGTTTGTCTGATTTCATGGTTTATATTACCTCCATTATATTCTAAATTAATAATAATAAGTTGGATTTTTATTACTTTATTAATATCATTTTTTGCAACAGGAATGAGCCTTTCATTTGTAAGACGTTTTGTTATTATACGAGTATTTAAGCGATCAATATAATTATAATTTATTAAATATGAATTAGGAAGAGTGTTGAAATTGAATAATTTAAAGTTCCAACTATTATATACATATGCATTATTTGAAGTCGTTTAAATTTATATTCGTATTACTGTTTGATATCAACAGGAGGATAACATCGGGTATAAAGAAAAGATATTATTATTATTTAACGAATGTGTCCTTTATTGCTAATAGAATAGATTATTCGACAATAAATACTTTGGGTATCCCAATTGTTCAAATTGCTAGAAGTGGAAAGTGTGAGATTGGAGATAATTTTTCATGTGTAAACAATCCTAAATCAAGCACTTTAGGAATTAACCGAAGGTGTAAGTTGTTAGTATATCAACAAGCGTTACTAAAGATTGGCAACAATGTGGGTATGAGTAATACTACTATTGTCGCTACAAAGTATGTTGAAATAGGTAATAATGTAATGATTGGAGGAGGAGTAACAATTATGGATTCAGATTTTCATTCTTTAAACCCAATTCATTGGCATACAAAATATGATGAAATGTATATGGAATCGAGACCAGTTAAAATTAGTGACAATGTTTTTATAGGGATGAAATCGATCATTTTAAAAGGCGTAACGATTGGAAGTGGTGTTATCATAGCAGCTGGATCAGTTGTATCAAAAGATATTCCTGATAACCAAATATGGGGCGGTAATCCAGCAGTTTTTATTAAAAATAACACAAATAACTAATTAACAATGGATGTGATTTTCATATTTAATGGTTTAGGAAATCAAATGTCGCAATATTCTTTTTATACCCAAAAGAAACACATTAACAAATCAACTTATTTTATTCCGCTCTGTAATGATCATAATGGATTGGAGCTAGATAGAGTATTTAATATAGATTGTAAAATGAAGTTTGTTCATAAACTATTGTATTTTTTATTTAGGTTACTCCTCACTGATAGAAACTCATTTATAGTTAAACCAATTCAAAAGCTTTTAGGTAAACTGAATTGTAAGGTAGTACATGAAAATTTTGATTACAAATTCAAAAAGGAATACTTGGTAAAGTCAAGGGGTATAACATTCTATTATGGCGGTTGGCATTCAGAGATGTTTTTTGTATCAGTAAAGAAAGAGCTTCAAAGGTTATTCGTTTTTAATATACCTGATGACGAACGAAATAAATATTATTCTAAAGATATTGCATCTACAAATAGTGTTTCTATACATGTTAGACGCGGTGATTTTTTAAATGCAGCTAATATTAATCTTTTTGGGGATGTTTGTAACAAGGAATACTTTGCTAAGGCAATTGATTTAATTAGTAGTAAAGTTGCTGAACCTCATTTTTTTGTTTTTTCTAATGACATGGAGTGGGTCAAATCAAATTTAAAAATTGATAATGTAACATATATTACCTGCAATACTGGTAAAAATTCATGGAAAGATATGTATTTGATGAGTTTGTGTAAGTATAATATAGTTGCAAATAGCACATTTAGTTGGTGGGGAGCATGGCTCAATAATAATCCCCAAAAAATAGTAATTGCGCCAAATCGATTTTTGAAAAGTGATACTGAGACTGATGTATACCCTCATTCTTGGATGAAAATTAGTGAAAACGATATACAAACAGCAATTGACTATGAATAAAGTAGCTTTTACAATTTGTGCTAAGAATTATTTGGCACAAGCATTAACACTAAAAGGTTCGTTAAGAGAAACGAATCCAGAAATAGATTTTCTGATTTTTTTATCAGATTTAGCGGACGTAGATGGATTACCTTTATCAGAATTAGTATTACTTGATGAAAGTTGGATTCCAGAGTGGAAAAGGATGGCATTCAAGTATAATGTTATAGAATTCTCAACTTCAATTAAACCTTTTTGTTTTGATAAATTGTTTAAAGATGGGTATGAAAAAGTTATATATCTTGATCCAGATATATATGTTACTGGATCTTTAAATGCCATTTTTGAATATTTGAATGACAAATCTATAGTGTTAACTCCGCATTACTGCAATATTCAAACTAATTTTACAGGAGCAGTATCTGAAGAGGAATTACTTTTCGTAGGCATATATAACTTGGGATTTTGTGCTATTTGTAATAATGAAACAGGTGCTAAGATTATTGAATGGTGGAAAAATAGACTTTCTAATAAGTGTTATGCAGATAAGTTTGATGCCTTGCACGTTGATCAAAAATGGATGGATTTCATTCCTGCATTTTTCCCCAATGAAACTCTAATTTCACATCATATGGGTATTAATCCTGCTATTTGGAATTTGCATGAAAGAGAACTTCTAATATCAGATACTGGATTATACAAAATTAAGAATAGTGTCACTAATGAACAGTTCCCGTTATTGTTTTTCCATTTTTCAGGATTTGATCCATTTAATCCAACACTTGTAAATAGAAGACATCCAAAGTATAATACAACCAATTTTCCGTCATTTATTTCTCTTTTTAGAGAATATGTTGAGAATGAATATGCAAATGGTTATGAGTTATATTCAAAATTGATTTATTCGTTTAATGCTTTCGAGGATGGTGAGAATATCTTGCCAATTCATAGGAGATTATTTAGAGTGAATGAATTACATATACCTGATAATAATCCATTTTGTAATAATAGTTCATTTCGAAAAATACTAAAAATGAATAGATTACTCACTGGTATAAAGTCAAGTAACTTCTCCACTTATACAAGTTCGGCGAAAACAAAAAAAAACTTATTTGAAGGTATTGTTTTGAAATTTTTGAAACTTTTAAAAAGAATAATGGGTATTCGATACTATTCCTCTTTAATAATATTTTTACAGGAAAATACTCGTTTGGATAAGCAAAATATTCTAATAGATAAGAAGGGTGAGTTTAGATAAAAATATAGTTATAGCTGCTCTTGCTAGAGATTGTGATAAATCATTAATTAGTAATATACCTCGTATTGAGAAATTACGAAGAGAGTTTGCATGGTCATGTGTTGTTGTGATTGAAAATGATAGCAAAGACAAAACAAAAGAGATTTTAAATATTTGGAGTAGACAAAGTGCTGGGGTTGAAGTGATTTCAAAAGATTTTGGTACTATTACAATTCCACAAAAAAGTGGCGTAATTCCCTCGCCAACTACAAGTCTTTGTAGAATTGAAAAGATGGTTAAGTATCGTAATATGTATATGGATTATATCAAAACTATCGAACATACAATTGATTACTTAATTATTATTGATATTGATATTGAAGATTTCTCAGTAGATGGAATTGTAAAATCAATTTTAAATGCCAAAGAAGATTGGGGCGGAATTTTTGCTAATGGAATTACTAAAAAAGAATTCAAAGGTAAAGTGTTCTCGAAAATTTTTCATGATGTTTTTGCTATTTGCGAATATCCGCTAACGGATAAAGTTAGTTTTAACGCCAAAACATTGGATATTAGAAAAAAAACAATTCAAAAACAAGTTAATAGAAATGCCTATACAAGTATTATTTCCGCATTTGGAGGAATTGGTATATATAAATATGATGTTATAAAAAATTTAAAATATCGTGTACTTCAGAATTATGAAAACGGGAATGAGGCTGTCTGTGAACATATTCCATTTAATATTGAAATTATAAAAGCAGGGCACAAAAACTATATAGCTAGGGATTTATATGTACTTTATGGTGATCATCTTTTTGGTGCCATATTAGAAACCAAATTACATCGAAAATTATTTGAACTGATCTTCTCTATTTACCGGAAGGCTAAAAGTCATAATTGATATTAATTAGAATCTATATTTTTTAGAGATATAAATGAGTAGTTCCATTTTGAATTAAGTTATTGCGTTTGTTAATAGTTTATTACCTTGTTTTGAATGCAAATTTTATTTTTCAATGAATACTGTGTCATTCAGAAGTAAATGATATTAGATAATATTTGATTAATTACACTGGATAGGATCCTGATTTTTTACAATTAAAATGTTGAACGATAATAAAACAAATAAAAGGTCAATTGTATATCTTGATACATTTAATAGTGGAGCTTCACATGAAATGTTTAATGCCTCGTTGCTGCTTATGTGTTCTGAAGTTGCTGATCATGTCACATGTAGATGTTCTAAATCAAACTTTAAGGCGATTGAAGATGTGTTAAATAAGTCTTTGGACAATGTCACTTTCAAAAGTGTATTTGTTATATCCGGTGAAAGTAAATTTTCTATTTTATCAAGATATATTTTTGCAGCAATAACAATACTTTATTACTTATTACGGTCATCCTCTACATGCGACATTATTATTCCATATAACAATGTTTTTGCCTTGAATCAGGTGAATAGATTTAATAAAATTCTTAATAGAAAGATAATTATCTTTTGCCATAATGAGATGGAAGCTTTGGCTTCAGATGCCAATGTAAAGGGTAAGCTTAGCAAACTACTTTATAAAAGATGTCGCAATTTTTTCAAAGATTCCAAAATTGATAAAAATATACTTTTCTCAGTTATGGGAGACAAAATATTATTGAATTTATCGAAGATTGTTAGTATGGATAAGATCAAACATTTTGTCTCAATAGATCATCCTTATATTTTCAATGAACTTCAATTTCAGAAAAAAGTATTAACTAATAATCTGATTCGAATTGGTACAATAGGTACTCTTTGTGAAGCTAGAGGAGGTGATTCGTTTATTCGTTTGGCCTCAATTATGCCAAATAAAGTGAAAGAAATTATTCAATTATCGCACATTGGAAGAATAATGTATCCTTTGGATATAATTGTAAAAGCCCAAATTACTGTGTTTACGGCTACCAATTTTTTATCTAGAGAGATGTATAATCGAAAAATTCAAGAGTTAGATTATATATTGTTTTTTTACGATAAGTCTAATTATAAGGTTACTGCAAGTGGCGCAATTATGGATGCAATAGCTATGGGGATCCCCATTATATCTTTGAAAAATGATTACTTCGAATATGTTTTTGATAAATTCGGATCTTTTGGTTTTCTAATGGAATCAGTAGACGAGATGATAAATCTATTTCAAGATATTTCTTTAAATAATCTATCTAATTCATTTGATTTGGAGTCTATCCGAAATGAAATGACACCAGAAGCTATATCGACTCAGTTGATGAATGCATTGAATTCTTTAGAACTAAATTATTGAAATAAAACAATATATGGGTTTCTATTTTGGAATTTTCGCACTCTTGGCTTTATTATCAGTGATTGAAATATTTGGATTAAAAAGAAATGAGAGTCTTTTTATATTTCTATGTATTTCCTTTGTTTTTTTTGCTCTCTCTTTCTTGAGATGGGAGACTGGAACAGATTGGGATGCTTATTATAGCTTTTTCGAGAATAGTTACGATATAGCTAATACTGATTTTGAATGGGGATTTAGCATGCTAAATCATATCATAAATCAATGGTTTGGCAATTATACAGTATTATTATTTGTCTCAGGTGGAATATTATATTTTTTTCTTATAAAAGGCATTTACAGGCTAAGTGTTTTTCCAATAATGTCATTATTTTTCTTATGGAGTATAAGTTTTGGATTCACGCTTTTTGTAAGACAAACAATAGCAATCTCAATTCTACTGTACTCGTTGAGATATATAATTGATAGAGATTTTGTGAGATTTCTAATTTGTCTTTTGCTAGCAATGATGTTTCATACAACTTCGATTATTTTTATATTAGCATGGTGGCTTTATAAGCTTAATATCAAAACAGGTTGGATGATTTTTATTGTCTTATTGAGTATGGCATTAACACCTATATTTAAGACTATTTTTGAAAGTTCATTAGGTATGCTAGGTGGCATGGTTCAAAAAAAACTTGATGGTTATTTGAGTGGAGGAAGCGATGATATGGCTGGTCTAGAAGTATCATTGACTGAAATTATGATAAAAGGTGCTTTAAGTAAAGGATTATTACTAACCGTTCTGCTTTTCTTTAGAAAAAAGATTTCTGCAAAAATAGAGTACTTTGATGGACTTCTAAATATATACTGGTTTGGCATAATTATTTATTTTAGCTTGATAGGTATATCTGTAGTCTTGGTGCGATTTTCGTATGCATTTGACTTGGTACAAATAATTTTAGTCCCTATGATATTTAAATTTATAGATAATAAATATATAAGATTTATTTCTGTATTCATCTTCTGCTTATATTTAGCAACGCGTTTGTATTCTGCTGTAAATGCGTATTATGATTTTTATGTTCCCTATAAAACAGTTCTATTTAATTAAGTAGAGCTATTCCATAATATTTAGATTATATTAAATCAGCAAAGACTAACGACAGTGTGCTGTTTGAAATAATGTCATGTGTTTTTCCAATTGTCTCATTTAACTGTAGACATGAAGGAGAGGAATTATTACTGAATGTAGTTGTTATTATTTAAACGATCTAATAGAGGTTTTATAATGAATTTTAGACTAGAAATTATATGATTTATGTCAATGGCCGATTTCTAACTCAAAAGTTAACAGGCGTAAATAGGTTTGCATACGAATTATGTAATGCTTTGGTTTCATCAGATCTTAATTTTGAGATTATAGCCCCAAAACATATTTCTAGCGAATACGATATTTCTAAATTTAAAATTTGTTATTGGGGTGTAGGTACATCCCATTTTTGGGAACAAATATCCCTACCGCTATTTTTTTTATTCAAAAAGAAATCCTTACTTTTAAATTTTTCAGGGCTTGGTTCTCTGTTGATTAAAAAACAATTTATTACTATTCATGATATGTCATTTTGGAGACATCCCGAATGGTTCTCAAAATACTATTATTATTACTATAAATTTTTAAATCCGATAGTAGCAAAGAAATCGTTACATATTCTTACAGTTAGCGAGTTCTCAAAGAACGAAATTATTGAATGTTTAGGAGTTAATAAATCCAAAGTTTCGGTTATTTACAATGCAGTATCTTCAGACTTTATTCAATCGCGAAATCAATCTGTACAGTCTAAAGATTCAAGATACATATTAGCCGTATCTTCAATAGAGCCGAGAAAAAATTTTTCAAGATTGTTATCTTCTATTGATTTATTAGACTCTGAAATAAAAATTATTGTCATAGGAAGTTCTAATAATGTATTTTGTAATGTTAGTCTTGAGAATTCTGATAGAGTCCATTTTTTAGGACGTGTTTCTGATGATGAATTAAGGCTGTATTATTCAAATGCAGCTTTGTTTGTTTATCCATCGCTGTATGAAGGTTTCGGCTTACCACCATTAGAAGCTATGGCTATGGGGTGTCCAACAGCTGTTTCGGATATTAAGGTATTTAATGAGGTTTTTGGTAATGCTACAAAATACTTTGACCCTTCCGATGTTGATGATATAGCCAAATGCATCAATCAAGTTTTAATGTCGAAAGAAATACAAGGTGATCTAATTTCGAAGGGTTTGGAATTGGTAAATAAATATAGTTGGCAGGATTCAGCTAAGAAATTAGTGCATATAATTGAAAAAATCAAATAATGAAGACGGTTACGCATATTTTTAAAACATATTTTCCAGATACTCAAGGAGGTCTTGAAGAAGCTATTAGACAAATCGGGAAGTATTCTTTAAAAAATGGATATAGTGTTAATGTAGTTTCAGTTTCTAAAGTTCCATCAGAATTAGTGTTGGATGGTATTAAATGCCATTCATTCAAGCATTCATTTGGTTCCAATTCATTACCTATAAGTGTTGAACTTGCATCGGATTTTAAAGAGATAATTAGAAAAACAGATATTCTGCATTTGCATTTCCCTTATCCTTATGGTGAGTTACTGACCATCTTCAATAAAGTAAACAAGCCAATTGTAATAACTTTTCATTGTGAAATATTAAATAGAAGTTTAGTTAGATTATGTTATGAACCATTTGCACGGGTATTGTTGAACAAAGCAAATGTAATTGTACCTACAAGCACGAACCTATTAAATTCTACAAAAATTCTTCAGAGATTTAAAGAGAAAACGGAAGTAATAAACTTATGGTTGGATGAAAGTCGGTTTGATAATCTTGATAGAGTAAATGATGAGTTCCAGAACAAGGTTTCAGAATATGGTGAATTTACGTTGTTTGTTGGTGTATTACGTTGGTATAAAGGATTAGATGTTTTGCTTGATGCAGCTAAAATGATTACAGGAAATGTTGTTATTGTAGGGAAAGGTCCAGAAAAGGAACATCTTGAGAAAAGAATTAAAGATGAAAACATTTCAAATGTTTATATGACAGGCTTCCTTACAGACAACGAGGTTATTTATTTATTGAGTAAGTGTAAATTCACAGTTTTGCCTTCAATTTCTCCTGCAGAAGCTTTTGGTCAAGTATTACTGGAATCTTGTTATTATTCAAAGCCGATGGTAACTACTGAACTTGGAACGGGAACTAGTTATGTAAATATTGATAAGCAAACTGGTTTTGTTGTTTCACCCAATTCTTCAAGCGAATTATCAAAAGCGATGGATAAATTATTTCAGAATAAGGAACTTTGTAATACAATGGGTAATACGGCATATGAAAGATATAAAGAAAATTTCTCGGCTGATATTCAAGGTGATAAATATATAAAAATATATGATGACTTACTGAAACTTGAAAAATAGTAGTAGTCTATTTTGTGTCTAAATTATTTATTATCAATTATTATACAATATGAATATCCTTATTACTGGCATACACGGCTTTGTAGGCACTAATTTAGTGAATGCGCTAAAAGCTTACCATACAATTTATGGGTTAGATATAGTAGCACCACAGAAAGAAGGTGTTGTGAATACCTATACCTGGGCAGAGTTGGAAAGTATCCCTGCTGTGGATATAGTAATACACTTAGCTGGTAAAGCACACGATACCAAGAATCAAACGAATGCACAGGTATATTCAGTGAGCAGTTAGCAGTCATCAGCTAATTTGATTATGATTAATCATTAGTTACTATACTTTCAACCATGACCAAAGAAACGGCTATTAAGTTATTCAAAGATCGAAAAATTACTCATAAGTTTTTAATTTCAAGCTATAGTATTCGTGAACTTCGTTTCGAACGCATTGGGATGAAGAACAAGAGAAATGGTACTTTTCTATTGTTGATGTTGTTGGTGTACTAACTGAGAGTGTTGATGTTGCTGCCTATTGGCGTAAATTAAAGCAACGGTTAAAAGAAGAAGGTAATGAAACCGTGACGAATTGTCACGGTTTGAAAATGCTTGCAGCCGATGGTAAGTTGAGACTAGCTGATGTGGCTGATAAAAGATAATTAGTTTCTATGTTTGGAAACTTTATCTATCTTTGTACGTTATAACAATAGAAATAAATCAATGAGATATTTTGAAACCAAATTTTTAGAAGAGGTAGAAGAATTTATTGCCAAATTCGACCAGAAAATAGCTAGAAAAATCATTTACAACATTGATCTTGCTGAACAAACGAATGACCCAAGACTTTTCAAGAAACTTCAAAACGATATTTGGGAGTTTCGTACAAAATATGCAGGACTTCAAATCAGACTGCTTGCATTTTGGGACAAGTCGGACAACAAAGAAACATTGGTTATTGCAACTCATGGTTTCATTAAGAAAGTGAATAAAGTTCCAACTGGCGAAATAGAACGAACAGAACGAATTAGAGACAAGTATTTCAAAAGCAAATTAAAAATCAACTAACATGGCAACTAAAGAAATAAAAACAAAAACTCTTTCTGAACTGAAAGACAAGTATATAGGAAAAGCTGGAACAAAAGAAAGAGAAGAATACGAATACGAGCTCAGAATGGATGTTTTGGGTAAAATGATTAAATCAGCAAGACAAGAACGTCATTTGACGCAGGAAGAATTAGGGCGACTAATAGGAGTACAAAAGGCGCAAATTTCTAAACTTGAAAGTAGTGCTAATAGTGCAACAATCGATACAATTATTAAGGTTTTCAAAGCATTAAAAGCAGAGATTAACTTTAATGTAAAACTTGAAAATACATTTGTCGAACTTACCTGACAAAAAAGCTAACTTATAACTCAAACTCTGTATCCTTGTTGTGGAAAAATAGTAAACAGTAAACAGTTATCAGTGAACAGTGAAATTTAATTTGATAAAAGAAGTTAAATGAATATACTTATCACTGGAATACATGGCTTTAATCAGTTAACAGTTAATAGTTATCAGTTGACAGTGAACAAAAAGTAACTCAATGAATATATTAATCACCGGCATACACGGCTTCGTTGGAAGCAACCTTGTTCAGGCGTTAAAAGCAAACCATACTATTTATGGGTTAGATATAGTAGCACCACAGAAAGAAGGTGTTACAAAGACCTATAGTTGGGCGGACTTGGAGACTATCCCTGCGGTAGATGTAGTGATACACTTAGCAGGTAAAGCCCATGATACCAAGAATCAAACGAATGCGCAGGTATATTTTGATATCAATACGGGCTTAACACAGAGAATATATGATTGGTTTCTTTCTTCGAATGCAAAGAAGTTTATTTTTTTTAGTTCGGTAAAAGCAGCTGCTGATAAGGTAGAAGGGGATGTGTTGACGGAAGATGTGGTTCCCAGTCCGAGAGGGCCCTATGGAGAAAGCAAGATTGCAGCAGAGAACTATATCCTGAGTAAAGCGGTAAGCGGTAAGCGGCAAGAGGTAAGGAGTGAGGAGCAAGAATTAGGAGAAAACGAACTATCAACTATCAACTATCAACTATCAACTAAAAAATACACTTATATATTAAGACCTTGTATGATTCATGGTCCGGGCAATAAGGGTAATCTGAATTTATTGTATCAGGTTGTAAGGAAAGGTATACCTTATCCGTTGGGAGCTTTTGAGAACAGACGGTCATTTACTTCGGTAGATAATCTGAGTTTTGTGATAGAGCAATTGATTAGAAAAGATATACCTACCGGCATATACAATGTGGGTGATGATGAAACCTTATCGACAAATGAATTGATAGCTTTGATGGCCAACATGCTGGATAAGCCTAACATAACGTGGAACTGGAATAAATCCTTGATACAGTTTTGTGCAAAGATAGGAACTGTGTTTCATTTACCGCTCAATACTGAACGCTTGCAAAAACTAACTGAAAACTACGTAGTATCTAATGCTAAATTAAAACTAGCGTTGGGTATTGAAAAAATGCCTGTTCGGGCAGAAGATGGACTGAGGAAAACAGTGGGTAGTTTTTAGTAAGCAGTAAGCAGTAAGCAGTAAGCAGTAGGTGGTAGGTAGTGAAAGAAATGTAACTCAACGAATAATTAACCACCGGGTATATTTGTATTTGTTTTTATGCGAAAATACTTATTTGGATGTTCATAACCAACTGCTTATTTATCATCTACCATTAATCGTTCATCGCTTATCACTCATCATTAATCATTTATCATTCACCACTTCTTACTACCGACTACTAACTATATACTCCTAACTCCCTACTAAATGAATTTTCTCAAATTACTTCTATATCTGCTATTCCCTCTCTTTATTGTGAGTTGTAATGACGGTGCTGCCGATTCTCCTTATCCAGCAATTTCGTTTGTACAAAAGACCAGCATGCCCGGAACAGGACGAGCCTCGGCGGTAGCTTTTGCGGTAAATGGTAAAGGGTATGTTACCTTAGGCCGGAATGCAGTTTATACCGATTCATTAAAAGATTGCTGGCAATATGACCCTACTGTAGACAGCTGGGCAAAAAAGGCTACTTTCCCGGGTATAGCCCGTGTAAAAGCCATGGCAGCTGTGGTGAACGATAAAGCCTATGTGGGACTCGGGTTTAACCGATACGAAGGAGCTTATTCGGGCGGAACCTTACAGGACTTTTGGATGTATGATCCGCTAACTGACAGTTGGTCGAAAAAGGCCGATTATCCAAGTACTGCTACCGATGCCTGTGTCAGTTTTGTGTTGAACAATTGTATTTATGTTGGTGCCGGATTCAATGGTTCGGCTTATACCAGTGAGTTTTGGAAATACAATCCGGGACAAGACAGCTGGGTACGTTTAGCTGATTTTCCGGGATGGAGTCGAATGGGAGCAGTATTATGTGCTGACGAAGAGCATGTCTATTTTGGTACCGGTTACCGCTTTGAAGATTGTAATGATTGGTGGGAATATTTTCCGGCAACAGACAGCTGGACAAAACGAAAGGACATGCCCGATAAGGGTCGTAACGATGCTTTGGGATTTAGTATCGATAAGCGCTTTTTTGTTTCTACCGGTCGGCATTGGGGTGGACCTGAAACTGGTGGACACTTGTTTTCGGATGTTCTGGAATATGATAGTTCTCGGAATGTTTGGTACAACCGCGGAGGTATTCCGGGTGGTGCCCGCGAAAATGCTCTTGTATTTGTAATCGATGGTAAAGGATATATTGGCTTCGGAGAAAATGATACCGCTATTATGAATGATTTTTGGAGTTTTGAACCGTGATGTTAGTCGGTAGTTAGTAGTTAGTTGGTAGTCAGTAGTTATTAGTCAGTAGTTGACAGTTTATAGTTGACAGTTGATGGTTTATAGTGTATATGGTTGATAGTGTATAGATTATATCATAATTCATAATTCATAGTTGGTAGTTCCTAATTTTTTATAGTGCATGTTTAAAATACGATATATTCTCTTTTTTTTAATATTCTTACCTGTCCTTACTCAGGCCCAGAACGATACGATAAAGTATGATGTGGGTTTTATGGGGATGGCTTCATCTGGTAAGTATGCTCCTTTTTGGTTGCAAAGTGACCAATATGGAAAAGTATCATCAACTCCGTTTAGTGCAGGTATACTGGCGGGGGTTAGTAAAGAGTTTGGACCTAAAAAGGGATTGTTTAATTATCGTTTTAAAGCGAATTTGCTGCTTCAAACCGATAAGGACAAAACGACAGCAACTTTTCACGAATATTATGTGCAGGCGCATTTTTCGGTTCTCGATTTTATTGTTGGTGCTCGGGAAGAGGTATTAGGAAATCAGGATTCCACTTTGTCGTGTGGTGGTTTTTTGTTTTCAAAAAATGCCCGTCCGATGCCTAAGGTTACGTTGGGAATAGAGCATTTCACTGCAGTTCCGTTTACAGCAGGTTATTTAGAATTCAAGGCAGCCATATCACACGGCTGGTTTACAGATAATATTTATACCACGAATCTTTTCCTGCATCACAAATATTTATATGCTAAAGTAGGAGGTAAGTTGCCTGTTCACTTACAATACGGGGTAGACCATGTAGCACAATGGGGAGGAACGGTTCCAGAATCTGGAAAACAACCGGCTGATTTTGCTGCATTCAAGGATATTTTTTTAGGCCATTCCGGGGGAAGCGATGCTGTTGTAACTGACCAGATTAATGCATTAGGCAATCATATTATATCCCAAAGCATGAGACTGGATGTGGATATTGCTGATTTCAGGGTGAGTGGCTACTGGCAAAATCTGGCCGAAGATGGACCTGTAAAACTGATGTGGTACGCTATGAATAAGGCGGATGGACTGTGGGGGATAACTGTTCGGAACGAGAAATTTCCCTTTATAAAAGGAATTTTGTACGAATACCTTAATACTACCGATCAGTCGGGTCCTTACCACGATAAAGACGGACTTGTGTATGGCGGTGCAGATAATTACTTTAATAATGGTATTTATCAAAACGGCTGGACTTATTATTCCCGAACTATTGGTACACCTTTTATCAGTTCCTCACTTTATAACCGTGATGGAGCTGTGTCTGTTGAGAATAACCGGGTAATTGTGCATCATTTTGGGATGGAAGGTAATGTGAGTGGGTATAGCTATAAGCTCTTGTCAAGCTTTAGCAAGAACTATGGAACTTATTCTGCTCCCTGTTCTCCAATGATCAGAAATACATCGCTGTTACTGGAAGTAAATAAAAAATTCCCGGTCTGGTCGAACATTGAAGTCGGGTGCTCGGTTGGAGCCGATTTTGGTAAGTTGTATGGAAACTCGGTTGGGTGTTTATTCTCGATACGTAAAACCGGTAATTTGTTTCATTACTGAAAAAGCAGTAAGCAGCAAGTAGTAAGTTGTAAGAAGTCGGTAGTTTGTAGTCGGTAGTAAGTAGTCCAATAAATTAGTAACCCAATAACCCAATAACCCAATAACCGAATAACTTAGTAACCAATTATATTAATAAATGATTTATTTTTTCATCTTTATTTTTTTGTTTGTTGCAGAGCTGGCTTATTTTAAGCTGGCTGATTATTTTAATATTATAGATAGACCTAATGAGCGTAGTTCACATTCGCGTATAACTTTACGGGGTGGTGGAATTATTTTTTATATAGGCGTCCTGCTTTATTTTTTATTGAACGATTTTCAGTACCCCTGGTTTTTTACAGGATTAACCCTGATTGCTGGCATTAGTTTTGCAGATGATATCCGTCCGCAATCTTCGAAGCTTCGGTTGCTGGTTCATTTTATTGCTATGGTATTGATGTTTTATCAGTGGAATCTATTTTCTTTATCCTGGTATTTTACTATATTTGCATTAATTTTTTGTACCGGAATTTTAAATGCCTACAATTTTATGGATGGCATCAATGGCATTACCGGAGGGTATAGCTTGGTGTTGTCAGTTACTTTGTTGTATATAAATCAGTTTCAGCAGTCGTTCGTTGACCCGAAATTTATATATATAGTGCTATTAGCCTTGCTGGTGTTCAATTTTTTTAATTTCAGGACAAAGGCTAAATGTTTTGCGGGTGACGTGGGTTCTGTTTCCATAGCATTTATATTGGTCTTTTTGCTAGGCCTATTGATTATTAAAACAGGTGACTTTAGTTATTTGGTTTTACTGAGTGTATATGGGGTAGATACTATATTAACGATCATACATCGGCTCATATTAAAAGAAAATATTGCATTGCCGCATCGAAAGCATGCATATCAGATAATGGCTAATGAGTTAAGGATTCCTCATGTAGTCGTTTCGTTGATTTATATATTATTACAAGGATTGATTTGTATTGGTTTGTTTGTTTTTAAATCCTGTTCCTATTATTATCTGTTTTCTATAATTATAATTTTATCAGTAGCTTACATTCTGTTTAAAAAGAAAAATTATCATTTACATCAACAACTATGAAAATCATTGACTCAACATTATTAGATGTGGTAACGGCGCAGTCGATACGAAGTCCACGTTTAAGAATGAACTATAATTTCCACGAGAGCCTGAATGCAAAAGCCCAACGTTTGTTGAATGCGTTAGAGCCCGGAACGGTTTTACCCATTCATCGCCATTTGCATACAGCTGAAACTTATATTGTATTGCGTGGAAGCTTACGTGTACAGTTCTACAATGAAAAAAAAGAATTAATTTATTCGGAAATTTTAAATTATAATGAAGGTAAATATGGCGTGGACATTCCGGCCGGTCAGTATCATACGCTGGATGTTTTGGAATCGGGGACTGTGATTTTTGAGGTAAAAGATGGACCGTATCAACCTCTCAAACCTGAGGATATATTGTCAGTGTAAATCATCATTATTTTGAAAACTCTTAACCGGATAACCTTATATGGAAAATTTACAAAAAAGAATGCGGGCTTTATTTAATAGAATAATGCGAATGTCATTAATTAATCGATGGATTGTTTTTGAAGTCGATTTGATATTGTGCATTATTGGCTATGGTTTTGCTGCCTATATACAGATGCGGAATGCCAATATGGATATTCCTAATTCTAAATTGCTACAGGCTGGTGCTGTTTTTATTTTCGCTACAATTGTTTCATTTTACTTGTCTAAATCTTACAGGGGACTTATAAGGCATTCCAACCTGATTGAAATGTGGCGGCTTTTTGTTTCGCTTGTTTTTTCATCTGCCGTTTTATATGGGTATATCCTGGCTCTGGGCTATACATTTGATTATCGCTATTTCTTTGTACAGAATGTATTCCTTATCTGTTTGGTTCTCTTGCTTGTTATGAGATACTGCATTGTTCTGTTATATAACTATAGCATCAATTATACTACTCAGGCCCGAAACAGATCGCTGATTTACGAGATTGATCCGCATGGTATTGCTCTGGCACAATGGCTAAATAAAAGTGCAGCTAATCAACATCAGGTACAGGGCTTTGTTACCCGTAATCAAAATGCAAAAAAAACACGTATTCAGGGTTTACCTGTTCATTACCTTAATGGTGATAATCTGGATTGGTTTTTACGGAAGAATGAGGTTAATACAGTTATTTTTCCTGATTATAGCAGTGTACGTAAGGAGCAGGACTTTATCTCTACCTGTATAGAAATGGGAATTTCCATATTGGTTTCTCCTCCATTCGAAGGGTTGGATTCTAATAATCAGATTCGTTATCAGATGAAACCCATTCAGTTTGAAGACTTGTTGGGTCGTGATGAGATTATGATTGATATGGATCGGATAGAAAGTCAGACGCGTGATAAAACGATTCTAATTACAGGTGCAGCAGGATCGATTGGTAGTGAGCTGGTTCGGCAATTGGCTCAGTTTAAGCCTAAATTATTGTTGGTGTTTGATGTCGCTGAAACTCCGCTACATAACCTCCGTATGGAAATGGAAAAAGATTATCCAAACCTGAAATTTGTACCTATAATCGGTGATGTTCGCAGTAAAAGCCGGTTGGATTTTGTTTTTCGAAAATATCAACCGCAGATTGTATATCATGCTGCTGCTTATAAACATGTTCCTCTGATGGAGGAAAATCCCTGTGAAGCTATTCTGGTCAATGTGTTGGGAACAATGAATCTGAGCAACTTTGCAGTGCACAATAATGTGGATAGCTTTGTAATGATTTCCACAGATAAGGCAGTAAACCCTACCAATGTGATGGGAGCTTCTAAAAGAATTGCTGAAATTTATGTTCAATCTTTGGCAAAGGAAAGTGCAAAAAAAGGTTGTAAAGTGAATTTTGTAACTACCCGTTTTGGAAATGTACTTGGCTCTAACGGTTCGGTTATTCCGCATTTCAAGGACCAAATAGAAAAAGGCGGCCCGGTAACCGTGACTCATCCGGATATTATCCGGTATTTCATGACTATTCCTGAAGCTTGCCGGTTAGTACTGGAAGCCGCTTCATTTGGTAAAACAGGTGAAATATATGTTTTCGATATGGGTAGTCCTGTCAAGATCGTTGATCTGGCTAAACGCATGATAGAACTGGCTGGTTTTGTTCCAAATAAAGATATTAATATTGAGTTTATCGGTTTACGTCCGGGAGAAAAGTTGTTTGAGGAATTGCTGAATGATAAAGAAACAACCATCCCAACCGATCATGAAAAAATAACTATAGCTTCGGTACGTCAGTATGAGTTTGAAAAGGTCTTGAGTGCTATTGAGGCTATGATTGACCTTTCTGAAAAAGTGGAAATTCAAGACGCCGTGAAATTAATGAAAAAATTAGTCCCCGAGTTTAAAAGTAAAAATTCACCTTATTCTGAATTAGACAATTGAATAAAATAAACTCGTTTGAAGAAAAACAAAAAAGATCAACTGCAAGGCGTAGTTGATCTTTTTTGTTTCTGAAAATTTGGATTCCTTAGTTGGCAATTTTTCGTTCAATCTCCTGTAGATTTTCCATTTTCTTTTTAGCCAGAAATCCGTAGATATCTTCCAGATGTTCGGTTACCTTTTGATTGCCGAACTCATATACCTTGGTGACCAATCCATCCAGAAAATCGCGGTCGTGCGATACAACGATAAGCGTTCCGTCAAAATCAATCAGAGCTTGTTTCAGGATATCTTTTGTTTTCATGTCGAGGTGATTAGTTGGCTCATCCAGAATCAATAGGTTGACAGGCTCCAACAATAGCTTGATCATCGCCAGTCGTTGACGTTCACCTCCAGATAATACTTTGACTTTTTTGAATGAGTTATCTCCACCAAACATAAAGGCACCCAACAAGTCTTTAATTTTATTTCGGATGTCACCTACAGCTACATCATCGATCGTTTGAAATACAGTGAGATTCTCATCCAGTAGCGAAGCCTGATCCTGTGCAAAGTACCCTATCTTCACATTGTGTCCGAGTGTAAGCACTCCTTCGTGTTCTATTTCTTTCATAATCGCTTTTACCAACGTTGATTTTCCTTCTCCGTTTTTTCCCACAAAAGCAATTTTTTCTCCACGTTCGATCATAAAGTTGGCATGGGCAAATATGCGCTTATCATCGTAAGACTTTCCTACATTTTCAGCAGTGACCGGATAATTTCCCGAGCGTGGAGATGGTGGAAATTTTAATCGTAAAGCCGATGTGTCTTCTTCGTCAACTTCAATGATTTCCAGTTTTTCCAGCATTTTTACGCGCGATTGCACCTGTAAGGTTTTAGAATAGGTACCTTTGAAGCGTTCTATAAACTCGGTAGTGTCGGCAATTATTTTTTGTTGCTCCTCATACTGTTTTTGCTGCTGCTCACGACGTTCTTTTCGCAACTCAAGATAATGAGAGTATTTGGCTTTGTAGTCATAAATACGCCCCATGGTGACTTCTATGGTACGTGTGGTGATGTTGTCTACAAAAGCCCGGTCGTGTGAAATAACTACAACAGCTTTCGCTGAATTAATCAGAAAATCTTCGAGCCATTGAATGGATTCTATATCGAGATGATTGGTGGGTTCATCCAGCAAAATAACGTCCGGACGGCGCAGGAGAATTTTTGCCAGTTCAATGCGCATGCGCCAGCCCCCGCTAAATTCGGACGTATTGCGGGTGAAATCTTCACGCGAGAATCCCAAGCCAAGTAAAGTCTTTTCAATATCGGCATCGTAATTAATTTCTTCAATGCTGTAAAACTGTTCGCTGAGAGCAGATACCCGTTCGATCAACTCCATATAACTATCCGATTCGTAATCAGTTCTTGTGGTAAGCTCTTCATTCATAGCTTCAATTTGTTTCCCCATCTCGTTGATTTCGGAGAAAGCCATTGAAGTTTCTTCGAAAACAGTTCGGTTGTCTTTCAGCAATAAATGCTGTGGTAAATAAGCCACGATAGTTTCTTTCGGGTACGAAACCGATCCTTTTGAAGGTTCACGGGTTCCGGCCAAAATTTTAAGTAAGGTAGATTTTCCTGCACCGTTTTTCCCCATAAGGGCAATACGATCCTTCTCGTTTATCACAAAGGAAATATCTGAAAAAAGTGTTTGTCCGCCAAATTCAACGGATAGCGCATCAACTGATAACATATAGTTTGTTTAGAAAATTAGTTGTTCCATTGGTCTGGACGTATTACAAAAAAATTCCGTCATTCGGCTAAGAAGTCAATAGACGGAATTAAAAATAGTTTACCCGGAAAAAGAGTCGTTTACAAAATAACTTTTGTTATTTGCTGTCCGGCTTTGATGATATATATATGATTGCGTGGCAAACCGCTTATTTCTACTCTGTTCGTTGCCGGATTAGTTATTGATCGTACTTGTTGCCCTAAAGTGTTGTATACTATTATTGAAACGTGGGTTGAGGGAATATACAGGTTTACGGTTCCGGTGTTATCCACGTAAGCACTATCGGCCACAGCAATGAGTGTTTTAGCTTTAGCCTTGCTTTCGAAAGTCTGTACATGAATTAAATTCGAAAAGGCGGTGATGTTTTCATACTTTATAGTATTGTCAGAATTTAATGTTTTATCGCTGGCTTTTACTTTGTAATAATAATCTCTGTTGGATACTAAGTTAATCAGTGTATCTGTAGTTTCAGTTAGCCATATATTATGAGCATTGTATTCCAAATTTTGGGAGAAACCTACAGCGATATCGTCCACGGCCAGATAACCGGTAACTTTGGTGTAAGTTAATCGGAATTGTGTGTAATTCTGATTGGTGGTGAACGAATAGGTTTTAGTTGTATTCAGAGAGCTTGTAACCGGAATTGAATCCACTTTGTGCCAGGTTGTGCCAGCCATAGCCTCAACTGACAGATATCCGTTAAGCCCAGACAGTGTTTTGATGAAAAAGGATAAACTTGTTGCAGGTAATAAATACTGTTCGGTTTGAATCATTTCTCCAGAGTTTCTGAATACAACGGATGGAATGGAATCGCCACTATAAGTGGGAGATGTTGATGTGGCTGTAGCAGTTATTGTCCAGTCATTAGGAGCTACAAGTCCATTGTTGAAGCCTTCGGTAAGTTTAGATTCACCCTCAGATAGGTTATAGGCTGTGAAATAATACCCCGAAGCATCAAAAACCTCATTCCAATGTGCCACAAAACTCGCAATGGTAATGTCTGTAGCTGCAGTAGCAACAGGGGGAACTACATAAACAGGGCGGGTTGACGTGCCACTACAAGCTACCGTTACGGTGTCTGCATCGGTAGCTGCTAACGTTAGGACATCGCTATGGATGGTAGCAAAGGATGGTTCAGTAGGATTATATCGGATCTGAATATTGGTGCTCTGAACTGTTGAATCTGTTGGGCTTAACGCAATTGTTTTTGCCCAGGCTGTTTCAGGATCAGACTCTTTTTTCATTTCAAAATGGGTGTTTGTTTTGAATGAAAGCTTGATGTCAGACATCAGATAAATTCCGCTGATAGTAATGGTTTGAGAAGTTGATGGTGTTCCTTGTACGGTTTTAAATGCTTTTAGCGTTCCAATGGTGTTTATTGTTGGAAGATTACCACCACCCATAAACCGGAATTTTATAATTCCATTTTGTTCTGTTATATAGGTTAGTGGTTTACCTATGTTGGTGCCAGAACGTAGAGTGGGGGACCATGATGTTACTTTTGATGTTCCGGGAAAAGGATCTCCTGAAAAAGTGGCATCAGAAGCAACTCCGTCGGCTTCAACAATATCAACTCCCATGGCAGAGGCGGTATTATTCGGAGTATTATTAGCCCAGGTGGTTGAGTTATAATAAATATGTGTAGCCAACATACCATGTCCGGGCAGATAGGCGTCCCATCCTTTATTTTGTCTGTTTTCGACAAGGAAAAATTCTACGGGATTCGGATTTGTTCCACTCAGATTGTGATTGCCACTTTGCGAAATCAGATAAGCTTTGTTGCTGGTGGTAAGCGTGTCTAATGTTACAATCTTAGGCGATTTTAATTCCACCGGAGTTAACCAGTTAAGGTAAAAACGTTCGTAAGCAGAATAGGCCGGAGGCGTACGTCCCGAATTTAAATACGGACCGTAATCCATAATGTCCCAGTACGATAATGTGTTATAAGAATAATCGTTATTAGTGTTATACATATCATCCAATCCAAGTACATGCCCAAACTCGTGACAAAATGTGCCGACTCCGCACATATTTGATCCTGAACTTCCTCTTAATTCGGATGTGCAGGCATAGTCATATACAATTTTGCCATTAAATTTAGTCGCGTAATCAGCTAAAGTCCAGCGATGAGGCCAAACTGTATTAGCAGGACCACCTTCAGCCTCATTGTAACCGGCATAATATATAAATACATTGTCAACAAATCCATCACCATCACTATCATACTGAGAAAAATCAACTCCTGCTGCAGATGCTAAGGTACAGGCATCAATAACCATTTGGCGGGGATTCTTATCGCTCCCCGATGTATCGTTTCCACCGTAATAGGACATTGGATTGGAAAGATTGTAAGGTCCTACCACATCAAACTCAGGGCTGAAGTTCCCCATGGAGTTTGCTTTAAAGTAATCTTTAGCTGAACCCGTGCCACCATTAGCACTATAGCCTGACAGATTTAATAAATTGGTAAACGCAGTAGAAGGAGAGTTTGTTACAAAACTCTTATCACTAAAATTGACTAATATAACCAATGATTTTGGAGTTCCACTTAATGGGTAGCTACTTTTAATGGAAGATCTTGAAGTAACAGCTGCTGCACGTTGTGCGCGTTGGATTAAACTTTGTTTTGCAAAACTGATATTTGGAGTCAATTGCTGAATAAACTGGAGTTCAGTTGCTGTTCGATTGGCTATTTCAGTTGCTTTTACGTTTGTAGTAACCAGATTGCCACTTGCGTCCTGCTGAGCATAGGTAAGTATCCCATTTGAATCTGGAATCAAGGCATAACCATCGAGTGTGGTTTTGTATTTGAAATATTCATCACCACGCAGACGAACCGTAATTTCGGTCCCATCGGGTTGGGTTATTTTAATCGGATACGGTGATGCGGGAATTGCATTTAAGTTGATTGAAGCCAGTAATAACCCCGTTAGCACTATGAACCATATCGATATTGTTTTCATGTGGAAGTTTCTTTAGTTTTGCAAAGATAAGAAAAAAACGGATTTACAGATGAATATCAATTTTTCACAGGCTAATATGGATTGTATTTCAATAAACTTTTGCTTATTTTTTGAAAATAAAATAGACAGCCAGGATTAAAAATATAAATCCGACAGCATGGTTCCAACGAAATGTTTCGCTTTTAAAGGCGATTAAAGAAAATATTGTGAATACAACTAAAGTAATAACTTCTTGTATTACCTTGAGCTGAAGCAACGAGAAAGGACCACCGTTTTCGCTGAACCCAATTCGATTGGCAGGTACCTGAAAGAAGTATTCGAAAAGAGCAATGCCCCAACTGATAAGAATAACAACTACGAGTGGCAGTGAATCAAACCATTTAAATTCCCGCATTTTTAGATGCCCATACCAGGCAAAGGTCATAAACACATTCGATACAATTAATAAACTTATGGTGATAAATTCTTTCATAAACGATAAATTAAATTATGTGAACTCAACGATAAAACCAATGAACTAATCCCTATTTTACTTTTTGCGGAAGATAGTCGGCTTTTATGTTTTCCATGGCTCCCCAGATGCTTTGGCGCACGTTGGGATTCCATTTTTCCAGTTCAGTAATCAGATTTTTGGCATCACGGCGTGATGAATCTTTTTCGTGCGGACAGTTTTTGATTTGTTTCTGATAAGCACGGATTCGCTCCATTTCTTTCATCTCTTTTTCTGAGATTAATGCCAGTGGGCGGATTATGGTCATATCAAATTTGTCCATCTTCAACTTGGGGGGCATGGTGCCAAATGAACCCTGATAAACCAGATTCAGAAGCAGGGTCTCGGTCATGTCATCCAAATGATGTCCCAGCGAAATTTTATTGCATCCAAGTTTTTGTGCTACCTCAAATAAGGCCTTGCGACGGTGCCAAGAGCATAGGAAACAGGTGGACTTGCGGGTGTCGACACTATCGTCGAAATGTGTGATGTGATGGACGAACGGTATACCAAATTGTTCGCAGTGGGCTTGAAGATAACTCATATCCGATTGATAAGAAATATTTTCGACCGATATATGAGCCGCTGTTACTTTAAATCGGGGAATAAAAATTTTCATCCGTTCACCAAGCAGCTCAACCAATGCCAGTGAATCTTTTCCTCCCGAAAGTCCGATGAGTATATGATCGTCGTTATCAATCAGACGGTAGTCGTTGATTGCTTTTTTGAATTTATTTTGAATTGTTTGAAGCGTTTTTTTGTCAGTTTTGCTGAGTTCATCCATGTCCGGCAAGTTTAAAGACTGCAAAAATACGATATTCGTCTTGATAAATCAGAGCGTTGGGGCTTGAATTTAGTTTTTTATTAGATTGTTATTATTTCAAATGTCTGTTTTGTTGACTATTAGAGTAGAATGTTACGTACAGATGACAAAAAAACGATATTTTTTCTCTTCAGATATTTGCATTTTCTGAAAAACGCACTATCTTTGCACCGCAATTGAAAAGTTGTATGTCGGTAAAGTGATACAGACAAAAACATATTGCGAAAATAGCTCAGTTGGTAGAGCACGACCTTGCCCCAAAAGATCAGACTTGTTCCGACCTTGGTAAGGATTAAAAGAAAAAAAGTTTTCTGTTAGAACCAAAAACATATTGCGAAAATAGCTCAGTTGGTAGAGCACGACCTTGCCCCAAAAGATCAGACTCGATCCGACCTTGGTAAGGATTAAAAGAAAAAGAGTTTTCTTTCAGAACCAAAAACATATTGCGAAAATAGCTCAGTTGGTAGAGCACGACCTTGCCAAGGTCGGGGTCGCGGGTTCGAGTCCCGTTTTTCGCTCACTGAATGAATAGCGAAACGTGCGTGTTTCGCTTTTTTTCTCTA